>Ga0308166_1000250_pt1 | contig 93231 bp, 107 predicted proteins | sample PhyCR2_2_FD_202137 | JGI IMG/M metagenome (GOLD analysis project Ga0308166, IMG submission 202137) | Phyllosphere microbial communities from UC Gill Tract Community Farm, Albany, California, United States - DLSLCC.R2 | ecosystem: Host-associated > Plants > Phyllosphere > Unclassified | place...
AAGCTGCTATCGCCCGATCTCTTGGCCCATGTTTCGCCGCTCGGATGGGAACACATCAATCTCACCGGAGAATATCGCTGGCCAAAGCCTTAGCGTAGGATTCCGCCCCCTCCCGCAAACGACCCCAGTCCGCACCATGCCAGGTGACTGACGTTAAGATTGTCTTTATTCATCGGCTTTACCATGATGCCGGGCCACAGAATCTGATGGCCCTTTTTGCCGGCATTTTATGACATCATCAGGCCTCAGAAAACCCGGCAGATCCGGCAGGTTGTTCAGCTGTCCGGGCAGGTCTCATCGGGATATCCCCGCAGCTGTTCAATGGCGAAAATCAGGGACGGATTGCAGTCTGCATTTTTGTCGATACAGGCTTCTGCGAGCGTGACCAGCTCCTGAATCAGCTGCTCCCGATTTGTTTCTTTTCCCCGGTCAGCCAGACTCAGGCAGATCATACCGGTGATCCGGCACGCCTCCCAGTAAGTGGATTTCATCAGTTCCTGATCTTCAGCACCTGTCATAACCTGTCTCCCGTACTGTTTTATAGGGGGCAGTTCTCGCTTCATCTGCCGTTAGCGCAGACTATATAAGCCTGAAAGTAACACCAATGATGATTGCAGCGAAGGCATCTTTGCTGAAACAGGCCTGGCAGGCGAGCAGTGCGCAGCCTGCCCCTGAATGCCGCGTCAGCGGCATGGAGGCGCCATAAAACGCTAAGGACGGCTCAGATGCCAGCTGGCGCCGTTAGCCCGGCGTAGCCGGTTACAGGGCTTATGGTGGCGAAAGCCTAACCCCTCCCTGTCAGACGCCGTTTAAGCAGCGGCCTTTCAGGCGCGTATAAGTCTGATGGTCGCAGACGAAAGATAGAAACCGCGGGTCTCAGTCTTAAAGCAGCTCTAATTTCTAGTTACATCATCCATCTATAAAGCGACTCTGTTCCGGCCCTGCGGGCCGGGGCGGCGGCGCTTTTCAGGGTGGGTTTCGCTCGGGGCTCAGGTGAATGTTTTTGTTTATTGCCAGAAAACACTTCTTCTGCAGCTGCTTGTTGCACCGTGATGTTGAGCCCGCCTTCAGGCGGGAGCTACCTGAGACGCGTAGCGGCTAATCCGAACCGGCGCGGACGTGAGTCCGCTGCAAGGGCGGTCGTATTTCACCTGTCCACAGGACGGGTGCCGAATAGGTTTTATTTTTAAAAGTAAGTAATACCTTTTTTTTAAAAGAAAGGAGATCGGGTTTTTAAAAGGATCATCGCGGTTTGTGAAAAATTCGATTAGTGGTTAAAAGCCTTGCCGGACAGTAGATAATTGTACAAGTCTCTCGTGGTTAATGTGGATAACTCAGAATTGCACCGCTGCGCTATGGCGGTCAGCGGAACAGGTGATTTTCTGTGCGCCTGATCGCAGAAAAGCACCCGGTGTACGCGACTGATTTGGACGATTTTTATTCAGAATTTTTTCAGCAGACGTGCGAAGGCCTCCGGCGCAAACCGGATAGCTGTAACAGGGGCGGGAAGGTGGTCAGGATGGCCAGAAAGGCCGGATTTCAGGCAGGGCAAAGCCGGCGCTGTGCGCCAGATGATTCAGCCGGGTATCAGCAGCCGTCAGGTTGTGACAAGCAGATCGTCAGACAGCCTCGCATAATGGCCACGCGAGAGCTTCATGCGTTCCGTAACGCGACGACCTATCTCCGCGCGAACCGCATCGAGCCCGCCAAAGAAGCGGCCGTTACGGATTTCTTTCTGGATCTGCAGGCGAACCAGCTGCTCGATCTCTTTCCGGGTACGTGGCGCATCCTTCCGGGCGCGATGACGCTTCATGCCATGTTCACGGCGCGACTTCTGGTATTCGCGGAAGCGTTCGCGCACAAACGCCCAGGCGGCATTGATGAGTTCGTCGGCATCGGCGCTCGGCAGACCTTTCTTCTTGCGCTTACGGTTTTCCCACTGAATGCGGCTGCGGCGGGCGGCGGCGACCGCTTCCTCGGAGACATCCAGCACCTGCCACATCAGCGGCGTAAAGGTGATGTCGGTCGGGATATTGCAGCCGATCTCTTTATCGTATTCGGTGTTGTAGGTGAGGAGTTTCAGCTGGGCCATGAACTGCACGGCGCCGGTAAATCGGGTGATCGAGAGACGTTTCTTCTCGGTGGCTAGCCCGCAGCGGATGCTCATGGTGGTGAGCGAAGCGCCCACGCGGTTGGCCAGCGGATTGAAGTAGTGGCAAAGCGCCTGCAGCGAGGCTTCCAGAGCACGCATGCGCAGCTCCGGTGGACGGCGTTTGCGCTCACCCCGGGCGATCGACATCGCTACGAGCGTCTGGAACTCCATGCGACGCGTAAAGCCGGCCGCCTTTTCACGGATTTTTTCGCAGAACGGCAGCGTATCTTTGCCTTTTTCCGGAATGAATTCCGGATTCGGATTTTTTACCTGCCGGTAAAATGATGTGCTTTCAGTAAGTTGCTCAGCCACGCCTTCCTGCGCTTATGTTGCACAGAAGGAGTAGGCTCAGAAGGTATTGCAGTTTTCCGGGCATGAATCTATACTCCCCGCATAGAGCAACAGCTTCTATGCAGAATAAGTGGGCCCCGTTAATCTTCTCCAGTCGCCAAACTTAGCGAAGATTATCGGGGTTTCGTTTTTTCTGGCCTTAACTAATCAGTCAGCACCAGTCCTCTGCCACCTTTCGGCGTGGCCCGCCAGAATTCTTTACGGTTTGCAATCTATCACTTCAACTGACATACGACAAGAAAGTAATACCATTACCTATTCATCGTTGTCATTAAACGCTTTTTGTAAAAGACGCTCGATGTACTCAGCCTGAGTCACGCCTTCCTTTTCACACTCAATCAAAAGCCTGTCTTTAATCGGATTTCGCACGAAGATCTTGAGCTCTTTGTGTGTCAGCTTTTTTCTGGCCACAGCTGCCTGCTGCTTTTCAGACGCGCTTAAAGGGTTACCTTTACGATAAGGGCGTTTAGATCCTGACGAGGAAGTGACTGCGTTAACTGACTGCGACATCTCTGCCTCCTCCACTAAATTCAGAGAGAATTTGGCAGAGAATACTACAGATCTCTTAAATCAGCGACTTAACTTTGTGCAGAGGTGTGAGATACGTTGGCGCGCATCTCACCTGGAAGCGAAGAGAATCTTATTTCTGCTGGTCAGTAGGATGATTGCCAGTCTTTACCACCGTCCCACCGTGACTGCCAGTGCGCCAGGTAGGTCTGCGCCAGTGCCGGTACGCCGCGCACAACCAGCGCGTTCTCGGAGTTCGATCCCGCCGCGCTGCGGGTGTAATTGAACGAGCCCGCTTCCACGTTCTGCCCGTCGGTCACGATCACCTTGTCGTGCATAATTTTGTACTGCCCGTTTGTGCGCAGCGGAATGCCGGCGTTGGCCAGCACGTTCAGTGCCGCCTGGCTGGCTTTGCTGCGGTTTCCTTTGTCGTCAACCACCACCCTGACGTCAACGCCGCGCCGCCTGGCAGCAACCAGCGCCCTGACCACCTCCGGAGAGGTGAAGCTGTAGCCCATCAGGCGGATACTCTCCCGGGCGCTGTCCAGCGTGCGCAGGACCAGCTGCTGCGCGCTGCCTTCCGGTGAAAATCCGACGTCAATGGCCGGCGCGTCCGCTGACGCTGCGGCTGAAAAAGTCAGGCACATCGCCACCGCGATCGCCGCTGAAGTAAGTTTCATCGTTGTTCTCTTTTCCGTGCCGGCGCGCTGCCGGCAGTATGCATGAAAGGGAATAAAGCAGGAGAGGTAGCCGGACGTGGTCAGGCCCGCTCTCCCGCTGCCGGCGCAGATCTGAGCTGCACGTAATTCAGCGCGGCTTCGTCAATGGCCTCCCGTGAAGCCCCCATGAGGCGCGGGCTGCGCAGGCGTACCCTGTATCCCCTGCCGCGTGCCGGCAGGCTGGCCTCTACCATGCGCCAGAGGATGGCTGAGCGCACTGCAGCTGCAGGCGATCGCTTCCAGCTGAACGCACATTCAAGATCGAATTCACAGACTGCAGCCAGCGCCGGGTCGGTCAGCACCAGCAGGCTGGTATCCTGCGCGCCCGGCGGCGCGTCGAGCACCTGCAGAATGTGCTGCACCCGGTCGGCCCGCACGTAGCTGCGGCGCTGGCGGTAAGGCATGGTCGCCAGCAGCCGGGCTTCCGAAGGCGGATTCACCTCCATAAAGCGGTTGATGCGCACCGCCTCCTTCGTGAACTTGTCGGCGTCAGCGATATAGAGCGAGCTGCCGCGGACCACCTGCCCCCGGAACAGGGTCACGTTTTCGCCCTCCTGCAGCGCCTGCACCTCCTCAACGTCGACCTTTTTCTTTTCACTCACCTGCAGGCGCGGATCGTCGTTCAGGCCGCTGCCGATGATGCTCCCTGTCTGTACCAGCGCGCTCATGTGCGCGCGGTATTCGGTACCGGCCATCAGCTGCAGGATTTCCAGCGTGTCTTTCGGATCCATGATTTTGCCGGTGATGCGCACCCCCATGTTGGCGATAAGCGTCCACACCGCGTCACCCGCGGCCGTCTTCAGGCGCTGCACCTCCTGCCCGGCCAGCAGCAGGCAGTAGCCCAGCGAGCGGATCTGCGTGGCCAGCTCGCCCAGCTTTTCGCTGTAGCCGGCGCCCACCTCATCGATGATCCAGAGCAGCGGAAACCGGTCCTTAAATTTCCGCACCTTCATGTTGTCCTCCGGCCGCCCTTCCAGCTTCTCACCGAGGTCCTGGCTTAAAATCATGGCCAGCTGCGACTGGTAGAGCCGGCCCAGCGTGCTGCTCTCCGTCGCGGAGAGCTCAAGCGCCGGCACCAGAACAATCAGGATGCGGTCGTTGTGCACCACGTCGCGCAGGTCTATGTCGCCCGCGTCGCGCGCAAACACGTGGCCGTAGGTGTCGTTAAACAGGCTAAGCATGCGCGTGTACTGCTGCATCAGGTAGCCGTGCTGGCGGTTCGCCTCCGGATCCCATTCGGACGGCGTGGCCACCTTGTCCAGGTCGAAGCCGGCCAGCGTGCTGAGGTAGTTCTCCAGCGCCACGCGGATTTCCTCGTGCCACTGCTCCTCGACCGCCTGCACGTAGAGTCCGGCAATTTTACGCAGCGGCAGGTGTGACTGGATGGTCCGCTGCGACATCACCGTGCCCTCGCGCCGGCACTTATAGACCAGCGCGGTCACCAGCGCCTGGTTCATGGACCGCGCCTTTTCCTGCCAGTCGCCGCCGCTGCTGCCGGTTTTCGGCAGCATCGAGTCCATCAGGTTGATGGTGTAAGTTTCCTGCGCGATGCCGAACACGTTGGTGGTGTTGGTCTGCGGCCGGCCCTTCACGTCTTCCAGCAGCTCCTGCGCCCGCGAGCGCCCGCCGGTGATGAAGTTCATCATCCGCAGGTCGTCCTCGCGGCCGAAGCGGCGGGCCATGGACATCATGCCGAGCGCCACGTCGTTCTGCGCCTTGTGGTCGGAGAAAATGACGCCCTTGCCCCAGCACAGCGCGTTGAACACCCAGCCCAGCAGCGTCTCCGTTTTACCGGCGCCGGTGGTGCCGAACATCAGCACGTGACGCGTCAGGTCGTCCATCGAGAGCCAGAGCTCGCGCCCGGCGTCCCTGCCGCGCAGATAGCCGGCGTACAGGATGCCGGCCGCGCGGCTGGTATGAATGCGCACGGTGGCCACCGGCAGAAAGCCCAGCACCTTCGCCGGCACCCTGCGCTCGGTCGACGGATCCTCCCGGTTCATGTCGGCCGGCATGCGCATCGGCATTTTCCAGCGGCCGGCGGGCGCCACGACCAGCGACCAGAACAGCAGCACCGGCAGGCTCAGCAACAGCGTCGCCGGCCAGACGATGCCGGCACCCACGGCGCCCGCCATCCCCCAGGCGAGCGTGCCGGTCTCGCTCAGTACGTCGATGACCCACGAGCGCCCCGCGTGCCGGTTGACGCGCGCGCGGTCGAGCGCAGCGTTACTGTCGGTCATGGCCACCTCCGTTTAAAAAGTCCGTGAGCGCCGCCGGCGAGCTCAGCACGCCCTGCGGCACGTAGCGCCCGTCGTCCGAAATCGTCCACGGCGTGCCCGGCAGACGATACGCCCGGAACGCCACCTCGTTGACGCCGATTGCCCCGCGCGCCGTCTCGGCCTGCGCGTCATCCGCTGCGGCCGGCGCACGCGGCGCGGCGCCCGGCACGCCCATGCCGGCATCCGCGGCGAACAGTTGCTTCCAGGCGGCTGCGCGCTGATCTTCCGGCAGCATCATGACCGGCGTCAGCTTCTGCAGTGACGCCTCACGCCCCTCAATGGTGACCGGGAAAATCACCACGTTAACCATGCCCGCGGCCGTTTCATAATGGCGCTCCATGCGCCGGCAGTTAGGACACTCCGGATCGGCGAAAACATAGAGGGTGCGCGCGTGCCCGGAAGACAGCGGCACGGTGAAGAGTGCGCGTGATGCCGCGCTGCGGAGTTTTGCCGGCAGCGCTGCGCGCACGTTCAGCGGCAGGCTCCAGCCGTCGTCAGGATAGGGGGCCGGCGGCTGCAGCTGTGCGGGAGCCTGACGGCCGGTGCGCCCGCCCTCACCGTCTGACGGCAGCATGGCCGGCGCAGGCGCGGCGGGAGGCGCAGCAACCGGCGCCCGAACAGACGGGACAGAAAGCGGCGCATTCGCCTTCGCCAGCTGCCCGCCCCCTCCCGGCATGATCAGGCCATGGATAATGACAGGCACGCTGAGCAGTATTCCCGTCAGGAACAGCGCCGCAGCGGCACAGCCGTACTTCCGGTGTCTGCGGCTGCGCAGACGTGTAGTCTCTGCAGAAGTCAGCAGCCGGTTTAAGCAGCCGAGCAGCTGCGCCGCGTCGCTACCGTGATACAGGGGCGTCAGGGCGTCGTGCGCGTTCTGTGCATAAAGCCCGTCGCCGTGAATCACAAACCACGGCATCTTCCGGAGAGTACAGACAAACAGCATGGTCAGGCCGCGCCCTGTCAGCGCGCCTTCGTCAGTACTGATTCGCTGGACACTCAGCAGCTCGCCGGTGAGTTCAGCCACGAACGGGCCTTCTGTGCGTGAAACGGTCATAGTCATATCCTTGTCTCAGCGCGCGCCGGCGCCGTCAGTAAATTCGTCTTCGCCCTCGCCGGGCAGATAAAGTGCGTCAGGGAACGGCATTTCGCGCTGCGGTTTCGCGCGTTTTGGCCGGACGTCGCGCGGGTATACGAGCCCCAGCGACTCGAGCTCCAGCTGCAGCCCGTCGACAGCCTCGCCGGTCATCAGTGGCGGGCTCGGCAGGCCGAGCCGGGCGGCCAGCTGCTCCGCGCGGGCCTGCGCGACGATGCCCGCGCCTTCCACAAACACCTTGGCGGTGTCGGCGGTGTGCAGCCCGTACCAAAGCGTGCGATCGCAGCCTTTCAGCCAGCGGAACCGTGCGGGCGGAAGGCGCAGGTCGCGGCCGTAAAGCCCGGCCAGCGCGGAGCGCACCGTGCGGTGCGTCTTCAGCCATTCGCTCACGCCCGGGCTGGCCAGCACGCGCGCCACGTGCTTTTCTGCAACCCGCCAGTCGGGCACCGTGCGGAATTCGGGCGCCCGGAATGGCCGGCGGATGACGCACGAGCGGTTCAGGTCATCCAGCAGCGTGGTGGCCGCCTTACGGTCTCCGGAGAAGACCTGCAGGCCAAAGATGGCCAGGAGCGCGCGCTCGTGCGGCAGCCACTGATCCGGAGGCATCATCGCCGGGCCGGTCTGCGCGTCGAACAGGGCCGTCGCTGCGGCGCGGTCAAGCACCCGGCGCTTAATAAGCCCGTGCACGTCGGCAAACTCCTCCGGCTTCTGCGCCCAGGCGTTTTCCGGCGTGGTGTCGTTCATCAGCCCGTCTCCGCGGTGTCCGGACAGGACCGGTATCACCGAAGGGGCAAAGGTGGCCATCACGCGGGGCAGTGAGTGAATGTCGATCGCTCGCCGGCTGCGAAAGCCCAGCGCCGGGTGACGCGCCAGCGCCCAGCTGGTCACGATGACCAGCGGCAGCATGGGCACAAACAGGATGCCGGCCGTGTGGTTCATGACGTCGCGCCATTCGCTGAATGCCACCGAATCCGCACCGTTACTGGTCGAGGCCAGCAGGTTGATGCGCTCCGCGGCATAGCGGTGAATGTGGGGGAAGTCGGCCAGGCGCCACAGCCAGTAGAGGGACCAGCAGCTCCAGCGCACGAAGTCCGCGAAAAAGAGCCAGCAGAACAGGAGCACCAGCCCACAGGTAAGCAACACCATTGCCGGCTCGTTACTGCCGGCGGCGTTCGGGTGATAGGTATTCATGTAAGCATTTCCGGAAGCGGTAGCGGACGTGGGAGCCCGCCGGACTGCAGATAAGAAAACACCGGCGCGGTGGCCGGTGTCAGGGGAAAAGCGTCAGGATGTCAGGAGTTATCAGTTGCTGGCCTGAGGAACCACCACGTCGTGTTCAAACTCCACGAAGCGGCTCTGGATACTCACGTGCAGTGGCCATGGCTCCTGAGGGAACGATTCAGGGTAGCTGTTGTGGCTCATCGCACCGAGCGTGTTAAACAGCTCTCTGGCCACCGTGGAGTGGGCGTTAACGCTGAGCACAGGTACCTCAGGATTTTTAGTCTTCAGGCGCAGCGTGCTGTCTTCCAGCTCGCGATCTGTCCAGTCGCGCATGGTGAGACCGATAACGTCGACAACGCCTTTTTTCACCATCTGGATGAAAAGGATGTTGCCGGATTTAATATCGATGCCCAGGTATTTACCCTGCCCCGCATCCATCACCTGATGCTGCTTCAGCGGGCTGAAACGTTCGGCACTGGTGAGCAGCGCAACCATCTTTTTAAGCTGGCGACGACGCCGGATAATACCGAAACGACGGAAGCCTAAAGGAAATAAAATCCCACACCAAACTAATATGAAGAAAAAGCCCATCCCTACACCTGGCTCGGTGGGACCTTTACTTGAATAAATAATAACGCTCGCAATAGCAATAAATATGAGGCTAGGAAGTCCCAAAAAATAATAGAGAACGCGAGTTAAAGCCCAAATATAATCCAGCCAGTTATCATGACGTTGTACGGTTTTCATGGCATCCTCCTGCCGCAGTTCCTCTGATTAAATTATACCCATACCTGTGGATAATACCAGGTATAGTTACTTAATCGCGTCTTCTTTGGTTGATCCACTGTTTTGTACCGTCTGCAGTCCGGGAGTCCTACGCGCCCCGCCTCCCGCCGCCGCAAACATCCCTTTGACGTCATCAACCAGTCCGCCCATGATGCCGGCCATACCTGCCCCGCCCAGGAACGTGATCACGTAATCAGCCAGCATAGCCTGCAGGCCAAACACACGTGTCACGCCGAAGGTCGCTATGCGGGCATAAATCAACAGCCACCCCGCCATTATAAACACCCCTATGATTGAATCGGCGTTCGCGTTAGCCAGTGCGGTACCAAAAAGCAGGTTCAGTATTGTCCCGCCTGCCATAACGGCAGCTGAGGCAAAAAAGAACCCCAGCACCATCAGCGATGGGCGCAGCATCATATCAATAAGAAAGATGTAGCCGTACGCGCTGCGGCTGCCTTTATCTTCCTCGGCCCCCAGGTGAGTCGCAGACCACATCGGGCCCGCAGCACACCCTACCATTACGCTGACAATCCAGTTAAATACCCCGACCATCCAGTACAGGAACGGTACCGCGGGCAGAAACACTGCAAGAGAAAATCCAACAGCAAATAGCAGTAATAAGACAAAATAAAACGGCGGCGAGAGCGCCGTAAGGGCGTCTTTTACTACGGCTCCGGAATTAACAAAAACAAGACCACTAATCTTGCCTAAAACTGAATTATCTGCCGCAGAAGCAGTTGCAAAGGCGAGATTGTAAATAGTTAATGCACCTTCGGATGCAATCAGAGTGTAATTACCGATGGTCTGCATCTTAATCAGCGGATTAACCTGGTGTGAGAAATCCGCGTCAGTACCAAACTCCCTGGTAGCGACAAACGTGGTCAATTGCTGCATCGGAGATTTGAAAATACCAGTGAATACCGCATCTGGATCTGCTGCGTTTGCTGCTGCACCATCATCCTTCGCCGTCTGCGTGCCCAGCGGCGACGTATAAGTGCTGTTCTGCACCTGAGACCGGTAGGCCGAAAACACCTGGTGATACAGGTCGCCGGTGCCGGTTTCGCCGTGCATGCTCGTGCCTGACGTGACCGGCGATGCGTTGGCCACTTCATTCGTTTTGCTGTTGGCCGTCGCAAAGGTGTTATACCAGGCGCCCAGCGAAATCCAGCCATAGGTCTTAAGCTGCGTGGTCAGCTGGCTCTGCAGCGAGTCTTTGTAGTTGAGCTGGTTCAGCGCGTTATTGACCGTGCTTTCATAGGCGGCCGCCGCGTTCTGAATGGTGGTTTCCGGATCGATGAGCGTGCCGCTGTCCTGGTCGCGCTTACTCAGGTACGCATCAACGTATGCCTGCGCCGCCGCGTCCAGCGTGGACTGCATCGTGTCCAGCGCGCTGCGCGAGGCGGCCGTCACGCTGGCGGTATTCACGGCGGAGCCGAACAGGCTGTCCATCACGCCTTCTGATGGCTCAGGAATGCGGGCGCTGCCGCAGACCGCGCTGCCGTTGCCCGTGATGTAGTCGCCGTTCCCGCCCTTCGTCTGCATCAGCGCGGTTCGCGCCTGTCCGTCCTGATACAGCGATGACAGCTCCCGGTTCGTGGCGTACTTGCACAGGTTCATCTCGAACACCGCGCGCGCCGCCGAGCGCGTGGAGGGCGCCGTGGGCTGCACGACCAGCGACATGCCGCCGCTTATCATGTCGGCCCCCGTGTCCGTTAACAGGTTCGCGCTGCCTATCCCCATAGTGGACGCCGCCCACAGCATTATCAGCTGCGACAGCGACCAGCCTGACGCGGTGGGGATGAGCGTCATAAAGCCGGCAAGGCTCATGACGGGATGCAGCCAGGTGCGGCCCTGGCTGAACACCCTGCCGTCCTGCCCGCCCTTAAACAGGGTTTTCAGCGTGACGGTAAGGAACCATACCAGCGCCACGGTGCACAGTACGCCGTTCAGCAGCGCGAACAGCGAGCCGATAAGCGTGGCCTGACCGGGCTGGAACGGCGTGATCACCACGTCCCCGAATATCATCACCAGCGCCTGCCGGGACAGGTCGCTGGTCTTGCTGGCGGCATCGCTGATGGTCTGGTAGTCCACGCCGTCGGCAAATGCCGGGCAGGACGCGGCGCACAGCAGCGCCGCCGCCTGAATTTTTGTCAGTAGCTTCATGATTAACCTGCGGATCAGGATTAGCGGATGGAAACGCGTGAAAGCCGCCTGTGCGGCCGGTTTAAGGGGTATTTCAGCGAGCGGGAACGCGCACCGGCGTTACAGGCGCCGCCCGGGAAGGCGACGCAGGAAACCTGTTATTTAACGAACTGCCAGACGTGCGCCGGCACGCGATCAAACAGTTTTCCGGCGGCGAGCTCCGCCTTGCGGTGGTCCCACGCCTGCGTCATGGCGTAGATTTCTGCCGGTTCGCCGGTATAGCTCAGGTGCTCATACAGCTGGTCCAGCTTGTCAGGAGAATGGATGCGGCGAAACTTGAACAGCCAGTCGGTTCGGGTCATGGGATTCTCATCCTTAAGGCAGAAAGGGATACGGGGATATTCCTGATAATCATTCACTTTTTTTCAGCGCGCTGCGATAACGCTGTGCAAACTGCGCGACGGCGGCCGGCTCAAAGAGCAGCTGGCCATGAGCGCTTTTCTCCGCTGCCGGCGGCGCAACCCCCCGGAGTTTTTTCCCGGTTTTTACCGCCTGCCACAGCGCCAGCGGCGCGATGCCGGCTTCTTCTGCAGCGGCGTCGAGCGCGACCAGCGGCGCACCGGACGGCGCCGGCGCGGGTTCAGGCGTCCGCGCGCGCCAGCTGACCGCAAACGCCATCGCCTCTGCGTGGTCAAACATCACGGCCGCGCCGCGCACCTGCCGCCGGCGGGGCAGCGTCATGCCGTCGAGAAGGCCGCCGGTGCGGGCCGCGTGAAGCAGCTCGCCGGGCAGGACGCCCAGCAGTTCCGCAAACACATCAAGTCGCATGTACATCCTGTTTCCTCCTGCCGGCGCCGGCCGGCATTCACTGTAGTCAGAAAGTCAGCGTGCCGCAAAGGATATGGATCAGCACGCCCGCCCCGAACAGCACCGCGGTCACGCTAACAGGCAGCAGCACGGACAGAAGCGCTATCCTTCCGAACAGCCGCAGCACGGCAGCCTCCATGGCCTGCGCCACTGCCTCATCACATATGGACTGCAGTCCGGCAATGGCGGCGTCCAGCGGCGACAGCGCGTCAGCGCCGGCCCCCGCCACACGCAGTGAATGCCGCGCCCTGCGCAGCTGCTTCAGCGCACTGAGACAGAGTCCGGTCGCCTCCCCGGCCTCCCGCGCGTGGCTGGCCCGCCGCGCGCTGTGCACCAGGTGCATGATGGTTTCGCGTCGTTCGCCAAGCCCCGTGTCATCAAGGAGAGTGCACAGCCCGATAAGCTGCTGTTCCCGCCGGATTTCCCGCATCTTATTTTCCCCCGAGCAGACCGCCGCTTAACACGACGCGGCGCCAGCGCGTCTCCTGCAGAAAGGCCTGAAAACTGCCGTTCTCTGACGCCGAGACCCGCTTTTCCGTGAGCTGCCACAGCCGGTAGCTCACCCCGAGCGCCTGCACGAAGCCGGTGGCCGCCAGCAGCAACAGCACGCACATCACGATGCCCACGCGCAGCCAGCCGGTACCGCTGATGCTGCTGCCGGCGGCGATGAGCATCAGCAGGAAGCCCGCCACCGGCAGGCCGGTCAGCCACATCAGCCCCCACCAGATCCAGCGGCTGATGCGCAGGTTACGCGCCAGCCGCTCAGGCGTCAGGCCGCTGTCTGCGACCGCCTGCGCCCAGCTCGCGGGGCGGTAGTCTACCGCGCCGCGGCCTGCGGTCACCTCACGGAGGCGCTGCCACAGGCGGGAGACGTTTCTCCCCGCGTGGCGGCTCCAGCTGGACACCTCCCACGCCGGCAGAAAGATATTCAGGGCGATCCAGCCCGCGCGCTTCGCCATACGGCGGCCGGTCGCAGCGCCGCCCTGCGGGGCGGCGGCATCATTATCTTTCACAGGGCATCTCCTTCTGCGGTCAGGACGGGCTCAACGAGTGCGAACGTCCCGGAATGAAGCGCTGCCAGTTGCTGCAGCGCGCGTGCGAGAAAACCGTATACCGACGTCAGATCGTCGCTTTCCATGCAGCGGATATCCGGCGTCAGGAAGATGACCTGCCCCGGCCGCAGTTTCAGCGTGCTGAGGCTGAACCCCGGCGCGCCCGTAAACGTCTCGGCCACGTGCGGGTGATGGTAAATGGCCATGCGGCTGCGGATGGCCGCGGCGGCGTCACCGGCGCCGTCATGCGTGAGCAGCTCACGCGCGGCCTGAAGGAACGGATGATAAGGGTACTGCCGGCCCCAGCGCGCCAGAGCAATCCACAGATCGTCCGCCCACAGCTGCCCGGCCAGCGCGCCGAGCCCGGCGCCGTCGCCGCTGAAGTGCCCCGTGTCATCCGCGAACCCGATGACGCAGGCCATCAGGCGCCGGGTCAGGTCACTGTAGGTCGCCGCCGGGAACAGCGCCGCGGCCACCGCAGCGGCGCCGTCCGCCGCGTTAACGTGCCGCAGCGCATCCAGCACGTTCCAGACGTCGCCCTCCTGCGTCTGCCCCGGGGCAAGTCGCCACGCCTGCCACAGCCGTGACCAGCGCGGCGTATTCCAGAAGGCCGCCCACATTTCGCCGCAGGGATCCAGCACCAGAACCGGGCCGGTGCCGGCGTCCAGCAGGGATGAAAGTGCGCCGGCGTCCGGCGCGAAGGTACCGCTTGTTGTCATGAAATTCTCCCGGAGGTTACTGTGCGCTTACGCCGGCGCTCAGCTGCGAGGACAGTGCCTGCAGCTGCGGGGCGTATTCGTTTTTAGCCGCCAGCGCCAGCTGCTGGCCGCTGATGATGTTGGCCTGACGCAGCTCGTTTTTGATGCCCAGCGCCAGCCAGTTCGCCGCCGCGAGCTGGCGGGCCACCTCGCGCGTCAGGTTGTCGCCGTCCATGCCCTGCAGGTCGGTGACCCACGCGGTGTTGGCGTAGCGGCGCCCGACCTCAAACGCCTCAAACTCGCGCTCGCTCATGGCGCCGGTCTGCTTTGCCTGCGCCGAGGCGGTCTGCTGAAAATAGCTTTCCGCCGACGGCGACTGCCGCGCCTCGGTCAGCGGTTCGCGCGTGGCGTCCTGCGGCTGGCTGGCGGCGACCATGTCCAGCTGCGGCTGCATCGCCGCGCTCTGCATCGCCTTGTACTGCGTCAGCAGGCCCTGATACTCCTGCCCGGTCGCGGTCTGGATCTCGCCCTTGCCCGGCGTCCGCCCGGCGTCAAGCTTTGCCGAGTTGCTGACGTAGGCCATGGCCGCGTCCGTCTGCGCCTGCGTGAACGTCAGCTCCGGCGCCTTGCCCGGCTGTCCCGCGCCGTCGTAGAGCGATCGCGCTTCGGTATCGCCGCCCGGCAGCGCCGACACGCCCGGACACAGGCCGGTGCCGCCGTAGAGCTTCGCCTCCTCCGCCGTGCAGTACGCCGAGTGGATGAGCGCGCTGCGGTAGCCGCCCTGTCGCGGCGTGGTGGGAAGGCTGGCCAGCGTCTCGCGCACGGCCGCACTCGAGACCCCGCTGCCGCCCGCAAGCTTCGACGCCGCCGCCCGGGTTGCCTGGCTCACCTGCGCGGCCGAACCGGACGCCGATTCGCTGCAGATGCTGTCAGGCACCGTGAAGGAAGACCGCGCCTTCTCCAGCCGGTCCGCCTGGCGGTTAAAGTTGTCCGCCTCGCGCTGGGTGCGCGCCGCTTCCGTAATGGCCGTGGTGATCCGATCGCCGGACTGCACCACCGCCGTGCCGGTCTCTGTTTCGGCGGTAATGATTTCGCCGAGCGTGGTCTGCATCGCATTCAGCGCGGGCATCACCTGCGTCTGGATGGGGATGCTGCTCATCTCCTCGGTCGGATAAGCCATCGCTTTCGGCGCAAGCGCCGCCAGCACGCAGGCCGCAAGCAGGCGGCGCCCTGCGGGCCGCCGCGGTTTAAATGTGTGCATGTCAGAACTCCTGAAGGGTCAGAGGTCGTAGCCCTGTTTATCGATAAGCTCACTGGCAAGCTGACGGATGACGCTGTCGCCGCCCGCCTCGCCGGCGGTGCGGCGGCGGTGCTCGATGACTTTTTCGGCGCTGCCGTTGGGGAAGAACTGTCCGAGAATGCGGCGCGCCGTATCGGCGCCGGTGTCTTTTTCCAGCATCCGGCGCAGCGCCATGTCCACCGGCGTGGTGCTGTGGCCCCACAGCTCCTCCGGGCCCACCGTGTTTTTCATGATGTGGGCGATGGTGCTGCCACCTTTGATACGGAAGATACCGAGAAACGGCACGCCGCTGCCGTCGGCGGCAGGCCCGCTGCCCATGCGCTCAAAGCGGTCCAGCGTGGCATCCGGCACCCTGAAGCGCTCTTTAAGCAGCGCGCGATCTTCCGGGTCCACGCCCACCATGTACACGGAGTTGGCGGACTGGCGCAGCGCTTCAGGCATGTCGCGGAAGTACTGCGAGGACAGCACCGTGCGCACGCCAAACTTGCGCTGCTCACGGTCGGCGGTTTCCAGCATCGGGAAGATAAAGGGCACGCCTTTGGCGTTGTGCAGCTCGTCGTACTGTCTGGTTTTGACCTCCTCATCAAGCTGCTGCACGCGCGTCTGATGCATCGCGTGCCAGCGGCTGTGCAGCGCAGTAAAGAGCTCGTCCTGATACTGCGGCAGCACAAAATCGCCGCCGGCGATGTGCCCGGCGAACAGGTACATCATGCCGGTCTGCAGGTAGCCCGCTTTTGATTTGTCCCCGGCAACGTGCTGGATATCAACCGTGATAACGCGCGCCTTCGGGCTTATCATAAAGCGCGTGCGCCCGGCGAACATGCGGTACTGCCCGCAGGCGTCGCGCAGGCAGCGGGCAATGTATTCGATCAGCGGCTCGCTGCTGCTGTCGCGCTCGATATTGCCGTACATGCTCCGGTAATCCTCGCTGAGCAGGCGGGGGGCCATGTCGGCCAGCTCCGGCACCGCCTGGAACTGCGCCCGCTGCGCCGCCTCCGTCCTGCCCGCGTCCTGCAGCAGGTCGCGTACCTCATACCAGGTCGCATTGTCCTGATATTCGGGATGCTTCTCCCAGACCGCCGCGTCCTGCAGCGCCGCGTCGACAACCGGCACCAGCCCCGGCTCGTAGCGGCGCGGCTCCTCCCGGGAGGCCCTGAACGAATCGCTCACCAGCCGCCGCAGGATGATGGGCGTATCGCGTCCGTTAGGCGGTTCGCCGGTGCCGGGGTCAATGCACAGCGCCGTCAGCGCATTCTCAATAAACTCGGCTTCGTAGCTGAGCGGCTTCTGCAGCCCCAGCTGGATATCAAACAGGTTGCGGCAGTACTCCGGATCGTTACGCAGCACAACGCTCAGCACCTCGTCCTGCCGCTCCGGCGGCAGCGCCGTGCGCAGTATCGACACCATTCCCTGTGAGCTGAATCCCTTGTCGATGCCGGCGAAGAACGGCAGCTGCTTCTGCGCTGACATGGCCAGAATGATCGGCTGACGGTTGATGAATACCGATTTACCGCCGCCGGATTCGCCGGCCACGATGTTGGTTTTCTTGGTCTGGTTGGCCGCCGCCAGGGCCACCGGCATCAGCTTGCCGTCAGGTGAGACGAACAGGGCGTCCCCCTCCTCGTTCCACGCCGTCGTCGGCCGGGTCAGCGGCATCAGGTTCAGCGCCTCGGACAGCGGCGGATACATCAGGCACGGCCCGCTTGCGGCCGAGGACGCGGTGAGCGTGGCCGCCCACGCGCGCACGGGATCGCCGAAGGTCTGCGTCACGCCGCAGATCCCCCACGAGGTCAGCGCCTGCTGCAGCAGCGTCAGGTTACGCGTTACCGTCTCCGGCGAATCCCCCCAGGTCGCGGCGGTGATGGTCATCACGCACACCGGTTCGTGCATCTCGCGCCCGGCAAGCTGCGACACAGACTGGAAGATGGGCTTCAGGCCGGGTACCCACTCGACGAAGCTCAGCACCGACTGCTTGCCGCCCAGCCGGCGCATGCCGCCGGGCATCAGGTCCTGCCGGATGCGGAACGGCACGCTGCGCGGGATGAGCTCGCGCAGCTTTGCGAAGCTCTGCGGGTTCTGCGGGCCCAGCTCCACGGCCACCGTGCCGTGCCATACGCCTTTTATCTTCAGGAGGTTGTTGCGGATTTTATCCACACCCGCCCCCATCACCTGAAAGTTCAGCCAGGGTGCCAGCAGCGCCGTCACATCCTCCCCCTGACGCACCCCGTGGGGAATAATGCGGTCGTCGGGCAGCAGCGGCTGCCAGTCACTGCCGGTGCCCGGGTCAATCTGCGCGCGCAGCACGCGGCCCGCCTCGTGGGCATCGATGCGGCGCATCAGCACGCCCTTGCCGCTGTCGCCGAGGGCGCGCTCAAGCTGCAGGAGAAAGGCATCGTGGCGTATCTTCAGGCCGGCAAACTCGGTCAGCAGCGGGTTCTGGCCAAACACCGCGGACGGGCTCGCCTTAAGCAGTTCGCTCAGGCGCGCGTTTTCATCGCGCAGCTCGTGCCCGGCCAGCACGCCGCGGCCGGTATAGCACACAAGCCAGGTGCGCTCCCGGTTGACCCAGGGCTTGAGTTTTTTCACCTGCTCGTCGAGCAGATACTGCAGCTTCAGTCCGGTACGCTTCAGGGACTGATGCTGGGGCGTCAGCAGCCGCCGGATCTCAGCCTCGCCGCCGGCCGGATCGCACTCGTGCACGATACTGATGCGGTGTCCCGCATGGCGATAGTGGGCGGTCAGCGACTCCGTCATGCGCTCAAGCCGCCCCTGCCAGGCGTCGCCGTGCGAAGCCGTGAGATGTTCGTCCGACTCGCGGTAGCTGCCGGAAATCTCAAACACCGAGAGGTAGTCGCCCTTCTGCGTCACCATGATGTACGGGGCGCTGAGCTCCGGATAACGGATACGATCGTCTTCCGTCAGGCGAACAACGGTCTGCAGGTCACAGTAGTCAGGCAGATCGCGCGACACGGCAAAGCGCGTCACGGCGGTAATAATTTCTTCAGTCCAGCGGATGAGGCGGTTGGGCATACAGGTCGCTCCGGATATAGAAATTCCACGCCGGGGTGTGCACGGCGGTCTCAGCGGTGCGGCCCAGCGGCAGTAACAGGGTCAGGTCGGTAAAAACGTCAGGCGGCAGGATAAGCACGCAGCCTTCCAGCCGCTGCTGCAGCGCTTTACGCTTCAGGGGCGGCAGGCGCGCAAAGGCCGCGGCGAACTCCGGCGCGCGCGACGTGCCCCACATGCCCTCCACCTCGCGCGCGTGGCGGGCGAGCCAGTTCCACACGCGGCGGGACTCTTTACGCACGGCTTTACTTTCACTGTGCTGCCCGATAAGCGCGCGGCGCTGCAGGTTAATGATGTCGGCCGCCGGCGCATCGGGCAGCCAGGCCAGGTGCCCGTGCGCGGCGGTGGGACTGTCGAGATTAAAGGTCAGCCAGCAGAGCGTGCAGACCGGCTCAGCAGCCGGCCCCTGCCACAGGCGCTGCGCGCGCGTGCCGCAGCAGCGGCAGGGAGGGCCGGATCCCACTGAGACCGGCCTCGGGGCTGCGTCTTCGCCGCTGACGTCAGGAAAGAGCGGCAGCAGCCCGCCTGCATGGGCGGGTGAAGGATTGACAAACATAGGGGTCCTTACAGGGCAGACCTGACAGGGGAGTCAGAAGGACTCGCGGGAACACTCAGTGGTCAGTGATCAGGGAAAATTAATTCACAATGACACCGGGCCTGATCCACTGCGGCCAGCCCGTTTTCGCCTGCACGCCGCAGGTCACCGCGTGGCCGCCTGTGGTGGCTTCAGCCCCCTGACTGTAGGCCTTACCGTCAAGCCAGCAGGCGCCGGACTGTGCGCCTGTATTCAGTGCGGTGAAAATCTGCTGGAGATGGATGTCGATGGCCTGAGCGGCGATGTTCAGCTGGTCGAGTTTCTTACTGACGTCAGCGTCGCTTACCGGCTGGCCCGCAAACGCGCCGGCACAAAACCCGGCAGTTAAAATCAGGACAAAAGCCCTGCGGAATAAGGTTTTCATTGTTCAGCTCCGGAAAGATTCAGAGAGGGGGCGGTGGCAACGGCCTGAGTATGCAGCGCTGAGTAAGGTCCATGTCTGTGATCTCCATATGCAGCCACGCCGAGGCCAGGCCGCCGGCAAACATCAGGATGACAAAAATCAGCGCAAACCGGCCCGTTGTCACCGGATACGGGGCATTAATGAATCGCCAGGCGTAGACTGCAGGCCCGGCATTCAGAAAAAAGGCAAAGAACGTGGTTCCGATTATCGTTTCGCAGTAAGGCGTCCAGTGCAAAAATGCTAAACCTGCCAGCACCAGCCAGATGCTCCCCGCGAATGAAAAACCAGTACCGGTACGGATGTTCACGCAGCTGCCTCCCACATTGATGGCGTTGCTTTAGCCGAAAAGGCCGCCCCGCCGGGGGCGGCTCAGGCCGTTAACTGACGCTGACCGGCGTCAGGCCAATCTGCGTCATGCCACGTTTGACGATCTCCGGGATCCCCATCATCATCGCGCCGACGACGATGGCCAGAATAACCATCCAGGGCTTGATCTGCGGGTTATTTTTCATGGCTTTAATCGACAGGAAGCCGCCGGCAAAAGCAAAGAAGCCCACCACCTGAATAATAATGATCCCGCTGGACTGCGCTGACTTGGCGCCTTCAGCCACTCGCACGCCCATACCTGCAAGGTCGTCGTCCGCCATGACAACCGGTGAAATAAGCGCGACCCAGGCGAGCACGCCGCGGAAGACGAGCCGGCGCAGGGTTTCAGACAGCATGAGTGCGCGCACGTAGGCCGCGCGGTAAACGCAATTAAGCATGGTAGTTTCCTTTAGTAAAATGGCCGGATGGCCTGTTGAGTTCGTCCGTGTGGACGTAAGGCTGAACGGCCGCGTCAGAGCAGGCCGAGGGTTTTCTGTAAGGCGTTAAGCAGGTAGGGGTTACACACAAGCATCACGCCGATAATAAATTTAACGGTGCCGCTGCTGACGTCGTTGCCCGCCGTCAGGCCGGAATGGCCATCTTTGCGGGAGCGTCGCCAGAGCAGCACGCCGGAGAGCGCGAACCAGACGCCTATCATGCGCACCAGGCTCAGCAGGGCGTTGGCCGCCACCGCACCCTGCCCGAACGTGCCCTGGTCGACGTAGCTGATGGCGTCAAACGACACCTGCCAGCCCACCTGACGCGCGCCCGCCCCAATAAGCTGGTCGAGACCCACCAGGCAGCCGCACAGCAGCACCCAGGCCACCACGCCGCCGCCGCTCACCCCCTGCCCGGGCGCCTTGCGGGCAAGCCAGGACTGACGGGCGAGGAAGCCGCCGGCGCCGATCACGCCAAAAAGGGAGCCCAGCGTCAGGGCAAGGTTGATGAACGAACTCTGCAGCCCGGACGCCAGGCTGGACAGCATCTGAATGCCGTCAAGGGAGTTTCCCATGACGCCTCCCTAGCGCAGCACGCCGGCGCTGGTCGTAACGCTGCGGTCCGACGCGTTCACGGCCTGCACGGTGACGCCACCGAGGCTGTCGCCGGGCTCCACCGCCCACGTCCGACCCTGCCAGCTGACCCACGCCATTCCCTCCTGCAGGCTTTCCAGCCGCATGCCGGCAAGCGCAGAGCGCGTGACCCTGCGTCCCGCTGCGTGACCGGCCGGCTCCGGCGCGGGCCGCACGGCCAGCACCGTCACCAGGTTGCCCAGCCGCGCGTTTTCTTTTGCGATCCCGTCAACCTGCTGCTGCAGCGCGGCCAGCGCCTTCGTCTGCGCGCGCACCGTATCGGACAGGCGGGTAATGGCCTCGCGGTTGGCTGTTTCAAACTCGCGCCCATCGCGGATAAGCGTCATCACGTCCTCCGGCACGCTGCCGGCGGCAGCGGCAGTGCCCGCCGGGCCGGCCGGAACGCTGAGTCCGCCCGTCTGCAGCGGCGCCGGCGCGGCGGACGGATGAACCACCTCAAGCCCGGCATCCTGTCCGAACGCCCGCTGGCTGGCATCCTGTGAGGATGAGTCGTGCGAGAACAGATACCAGGCCACGACGCCGAACATCAGGAAAAGTCCGGCAAGCCACGGCAGGGAGTAGCCGAGCAGCACCGGGCGCGTCAGGAAGCCCTGCTCAGGCCTGACGCGCGGTGGCGCGGCCGGCGTCGCCGGCGCGGTTTGCGCCGGCAGCGGATCGAATTCATTCACGGGCGTTTCCTCTCTGTTCGGCGGCGCGGATGCGCGCCTGCGTTTCCGCGCGCAGCTCTGCGGCGGTTGGGGTCGGGTTGCTGCTCAGGGATGCGGGCGCGCGGGTGCCCGGATCCGTCTGCGTGGTGCCCTGCGGCGGCTCGGCGTCGGTGCTGTAGACGCCGCGCATGAACTGAATGGCCACCACCTCGCCGCTGTACACCTTAACGGTCCGGTCCGGCAGGCGGGCAGCGTCGCCCGACAGCACCTGCCCCGCACGCTGGGCCATGCCGCCGAGCATCACGCCCGCCACCGCTGTCGGATCCGGCAGGCCGGGATGCGCGGTAACGGTGTTAAACCCATTGCTCAGCATCTGCGTATTAGACTGCGCGTAAAGCTGCCCGGCTTCCCCGCCACCCCCGAAAATGGAGGGCAGTATGATGCGGCGGACATAGTGATGGTCTACGTCGCTGGCAATGTTGGCCACGAGCGTGTCGTCCTGCAGCGCGTAGGCGTCAACCTTGTAGTTCTGACCGTTCAGCGCCATGGTGGTGAAGTGAATGATGACGCCGTCACCGGACAACTTCGCCCCCTCCGGCGCCTTCAGCACGGCGCCCCCGTATTTACCGGTGGTAATGCGCCCCAGCACCGGCGTGGTGCCGTTGTCGGAGTTCACGCCCGTATAAATCTCACCCGGCCCGCGCCAGTACGGATCGACCACCACGGTCGCCGGCGGCGTATTCGCCGCAGCCTGCCGGCTGCGCGCGGCGGCCTGCTGCACGTAACTCCCGGGCAGCGAATCGCGCCAGTTCGCCCAGCCGCTGTCCTTACCGCCCAGCAGCTGCGCGGCGGGCAGTTCGCCTGCCGCCGGCGGGGCCTGCATCTTCGCGAGCAGGGCGGCAAGCGATTTCTGGCGGGTCTCGGCCAGCGCCTTCTCCTGCTCCTGCGTGCGTCCGGTACCCTGCGGGCGCGGCAGCTCGCGCGGTGCCACAACCGGCGCGACCTTCGCCGGTTCCTTCGGCGCGATCACGTCCTGCTCCAGCGGGATGCTGGCGATAAAGCTCTGGTTTGAGGCCGTGGCGTTCTGCGCCCCCAGGGCGTTGCTTTCGCGCAGCTTTTCGCGGTAGTCCGGCTGCTCCTGCGCGTTCACCTGCGCGGTACCGGCTACCCGGTTCAGGTTGACGTTTGAGACCGCGGGGGGCGGCGCGGCCAGGTAGCTCCACAGCGCGTAGCCGCCGCCCACCACCGCCACGACTCCGCCCACGATCAGGCTGGCCATCAGCCGGATGTTGCTGCCGCCGGTGTTCTGTTGATCGCTCATGATTACTCCAGGGCTATGCTGAGGGCTTCGGTGCGCCCGTCAACGGAGAACGCCACGCGCGGGGTCAGCGGCAGCTTCCACAGGTGGGTGCCATCCGCCGACGACAGCGTGGTATCAAACTCGTCGCGGATGTCGGCGCGGGAGCGGATGTAAAGGTCGTCGCCCTGCTGCCACACCGCCGTATCCGGCACGCTGCCGGTGATTTTCAGGCGCTTCGCCCCGGGCGGCGGCACGCCGTCCAGAAACGCCTGCAGTACGTCATCGTGCAGGCCGATGCGCGACGGACCCGGCGCGTCAGGCGCCGCGCCCGGTCCCCGCCGCGGAATGCGCAGGTCAAGGCGCGCATCCACCGTCCAGGTTTTCTTCGCGGTGTCGGCCTCGCCGCTCATGACGCTTATCTGCAGCGGCACCGGCAGGCCCTCAAGCCCCACGGTCACCAGCGTGTTCACGAAGTCGCGCTTTGCCGTGATGACCATAAATGACGCGCCCGGGATCCATTTCACCTCGATGTCCGGTGAGCCGCTCTGCGGGTCGCCGAGGATTTTCCAGGGGGCGCCGGTGCTGTCGATAAAGCTCACCGTGGCGGGCCAGTTCATGGCGGTGCGCACCAGCGGCAGGCTTGCGCCCGGCTGCAGGCTGACGGTCTGCGCGCTGATGCGCGGTACGGCCGTGATGCCCGGCGTGGCCAGCGCGCGGTTCTGCTCGGTCTGCTGGGCGCGCAGCTGCCGGATTTCGTCCGGCGTCAGCGGCGCGATGGCCGCCTGCGCCTGGTCGTAAGCGACCGACGTGGGCGGCGGCAGCGCCTGTCCGGGCTGCGGCCCTGCCGGTGCGGCGGGGCTTCCCGCCGCCTGACCGGTGACAGGCGCGGCACCGGTCGCTGAGGTGGAGCGCCAGCCGCCGTCGGTGCCGGCCGCCGGGGCTGTCCCCGCAGAAGTGGCGGCGCCCGCGCTGCCGCACAGCGCCAGCCACAGGGCCAGTGTGCGAAAGTTGCTCATAGCGTTCCTTATCCTGCGTTGTTGGTGATGGTCTGCGTGACCTCAAGACCGCGCGGCTTCTTACGCACGTCGGCCTGCTGGATACGCAGCGTGAAGATATAGCGCAGCGGCGGGCTGCTGCTGTTCTGGCCCTGCAGCTTCAGCGTGACGGGATACTGGAACTCCCACGTGTAGCGATCGCCGATGATGCCGCGACGCGTAATGACGCCAGGCTCAGCCGTATTGGTCAGGTTCATGCGCTTGTCCCGGATAAGCGACAGGATGTTAGAACCGGTGGTCAGCGCCTGGTTGTAGCCGGCAAACCCTTCCTCAGAGAAGTTCGGTGACACCGCCGTTATCTGATCACGGTAGTGAACAAAGTCCAGCGTAAAGGCCTGGTTGATGGTGTCCGCCCCGAACTGCCGCACGTCGCTTTCGCTCCAGACCGGCTTGTCCGTCCCGTAAACCGGCGTGATGCGACCGGCCTCCGTGGCGAAATACTCCCGGGGCACGTACCAGTACATGACAACCAGCACGCAGATAGCGATGCCCTGAATGACGTTGACCGTCAGGCTCCAGCCCAGCTTTTTCAGGCAGCTGCGCGCAAACTCTGCGCCCAGCGACCGCTCGTGCTGCGCCTGCACCGCATGCTCATAGGCGTCAGGATCCGTTATGGCCGCGGCCGCGGCCGCGCCCTCGGGCAGCGCGGCGGGTTGAGGGTTTTGCATACGTCACTCCTTACATGCCGTACGACTGCCACGGATCGATGTTGTCCGGCAGGTAGCTGTTGATTTTGTCAGTCATGGCGCTGCAGACCTTCTCTGACGCCTGATTCATGATGTCCTGCAGGCTCGGCAGATGCGGCAGGCTGATGGAGATATTGCGGATGCCGGAAAGGCAGTTCTGCATCTGATCTGACATCTGGCTTTCCCGTTCAGACCAGGCGTCGCTGGCCTTCTTCGCGGCGTTATAGCCGGCTTCGCTGCCGGCCTGCGCAGCGCTGCCGGCGCGGCACGAGGCGGCGCCGGCGCTGAGCGAGGTGCAGCAGAAAAAAACCGCCACGAGGGCGGTCACCATTTGTTTTTTCACGTAAGTTCTCCGGTTAAATAGTGGCTCACACCGGGCGGAGCGGTGTCGCCGGGGCTGCCTGCGGTGCCGCCGGCTGTTCCTTTGGGTAGACAGGCTCGGCCTTGTAGCGCTCGTCGTAGCCGAGACGGGCGTGGAGCGTGGCCGGCACCTCTGCGGGTGCGTCCAGCTTCGCGATGCGCGGCTTGTCATCGCCGTTCAGGCGGATGACGACGTGCTCGCGCGGCACCGGCTGGCCGCTGGATCGATTGATGCCGTTACCGTTACCGATGGGCTGCGCGCCTTCGGTCGTCAGCACGTTCACCACCATTGGCGGGGCGTCTTTGCTGCCCGGCAGGCTGACCAGAACGTGGTTATAAATGCCGTTCTGGCGAACAACGCCCTGCAGATAGTCGCCGTCGCCCTGCACCAGCAGCAGGTCCGGGCGCCCGTCGTCACCCCATGCCGACATGACCGGCGCGCCGGCACGTTCGTTGTGCGCCGGACGCGGCGCCGAGAGCGGATCACCGGGCTGATGACTTCCCTGCCCGTCGGGCTTAATCCAGTAGAGGCCGTCGGCAGGCTTCGGCGGCGCGTCAATATCCAGCCCGAGGCGGCTGACCAGCGTGTGCTGGATCTGCGTGTAGCGGTTCACGTCCACGGCTGCCAGCGGCACCATCTCATCGCTGCCGGTCTGCACGCGGCTTCCACCCGCCGGCGCCAGCGACCACCGGTTACGGTGGGTGTCGGCACTGGTGTAATGCGTGACAGCGCCCTCCTCATTTTTGTGCGGAACCCTGACCGTGACCGGCTGCTGTCCCTGCCACTGCAGGGTGACCATACGCCCCGGCTGCAGGTTTGTCTCACGCAGCAGGCCGGCCAGCTCCTTGCCCCAGTACGTCTGCGTTCCTTCCTTTGTTCGCAGGGTAATAAAGGTGCTTTCGCTCTGGCCCGCCTCAAACCGGAACGGGGCCTGACCGCAGGCGGTAACTTTACCGGTTACCGGCTCCCGGGCCTTCTCGGCGGGCGTATGCACCGCCGGAGATATTTTGGGCTCGGCCGGTGCCGGTGCGGTAGCCTGCTGCGGTGACGGTGTCACGGGATCCGCAGCCGCGGGCTTGCCGGCCTGTGCAGCCTGAGCCGCAGGTGCTGCGGGGTTATCCGCCTGCGTCACGGGCGCAGCGGGCGGGGTTTCCGCTGCGCGCGGCCCTGGCGGATCACCGCGTACCGCGTCCGCCGGCGCGACCGGCTGTCCCGCCGCGCGTCGCGCCGCGTCGAGGTCGGCCTGCTGACCGGCATTCTTCATGGTGACGTTCAGCTTGTTGGCCACGATGACGCCAATCGCAAACGCCTTAAACTCGTCGCTGCCGGTGAGTTCAATGCGCCCGTGATAGTGGTTGGCCGCGGTCAGCAGCGCGGCCAGAACCTTCTCCTCATGCGCACTGGAGCCGCTGGCCATCACCAGTCGGTTGCCGTGGTCAACAAAGGCGGGCTCACCGTCCAGCCGGTAAAGAACGCTCTTGCCGTCGGCCTGCTTCTCATGGGTGACGCGGCTCAGCAGCTTGTCGGCATCGATGCGCGACTTCCCTGACGCGTCCGGCAGGTCCTCATCGGAAGGCGCTACCCGTGGCGCGCCGACCAGAATGCCATTCTCTATACCGAAGGCAGCCGGTGACGGATCCCCCTGAGGACGCGTCTGCGGTTCAGCGCGCTGCCAGGCTTCCGGCGCGTCGCTCTCATCAGACGCTGCGTCTGATAAGGCCTGCTCCGCCTGTTGCTGCTGTTTTCCCGCCTCGATCAGGCGGTGCGTTTCACCCATGCCGAGATTCATCTCGGCGGCGACGCGGGCCAGACTCAGCCCTGAACCGGACAGTGCCGCCGCGCGTGCTGCCCGGGCGACCTGGTCAGCTGCCGCCGTCTCTGCAGGCGCTGCGGCTGCCGTTTCGGCCGGCGCCGGCTCAGGGGCGGCGTCAGAAGGGGGCGGGCTGAGGGTGGCAGCTGGCTCCGCGCCTGAAACGGCGGCCGGTGCGGCACGGCTTTCCTGAATCACGCCGGCTTCCGGCTCCGCCGGCTGCTGCGCGCGCAGGATCCGGTACACGCTGGTCTGCCCGATGCCGAGCTGCTCTGCTATCTGCGCGGGCTTCATGCCCTGCGCGCTCAGCGCCAGTATCTCCCCTGACTGCGCTTTTGCGCTGCCCGGGCGGCCGGCGGATTTTGTACCGGCTGGTTCAGCAGCTGCCGGGGCGGCTTCAGGTGCGGGCATCTGCGCAGCCGCGTCAGGCGCGGCAGCGGGGGTCGCTTCCGGCGGTATCATTACGGCGGGCTCTGACGCTGGCGTATTTTCCGGCGCGGGCTGCGCGTCATCAGGTGTGGCCATGGATGTTTCCTTATAGTTAAGCCCCTCAAGGGCGCTGGCAATGGCGGGCAGCAGCGTCGCCTGCAGGCGTTCGGCGCCGCGGGATTGGTGCAGATCGTTGAAGTCGGTAAACCCGCGCTCAATTTCCGCGGCGGTCAGGTCCGGCAGCAGCGCGGCCCCGCCGGTTGCGGCGGCGGCGCGGTTTGCCGACAGCACGCCCTTATTACGCTCTTTGGCATGGTCGACGTCAGCCATGAACAGGTGCGGACTGTCGGGGTAACGCGCCTTCAGCTCGGAGGCCACCGTCTCCATATTCCCGGCGTCAATGGTCATGACAACCGGCCGGCCGGTGACCATGTGCAGGCTTCGCGCGGTAGAGTAGCCTTCGGCATACAGGATCGGCTCTCCGTTGGTGAGCCGGCCGCCCTCAACGCGAAAGTGCCCGGACTTGGGCGCATCCGTATAAAGGTATTTTTCACCGTCCGGCGGGATGTACTGCAGCGTACGGAATCCGCCGTTCACGTCGTAAAACGGCACGACCAGCGCCCCGTTACGCGTCTGCCTGACGTCATCCGCAACGGTTATTCCCTTGCGCACGAGGTAGGCATGTGTGGGGTCTGCCGCCGGAAGTCGCGCATATAGCGCCTTTGCGCTGGCGGTCTGCCGGGCATAGAGCGCCGCCTGCTTGCGCGCAGCGTCATCCTGAGCCTGTCGCATGACGGCCCGGATATGTACGCGTGCCACCGGATCGCCTTCGCCGGTGCTGCCGCTGCCCTTCCATTTTGTGATGTCCTTGTCGTTCTCCGCGCGGTGGTAGTTGATGAACCAGCCGCCCGGCTTAACACCGTCCAGAAAGCCCCGGTAAACCCCGTCCCGGTTACCTTTTTTGCCTTCCACGACCGGCACGCGGTGACGCCTGCCATCCATTACCGGCAGGCCATCAATCACCAGCCCGGCACTGGTCAGGGCCTCAAGGAATTCTTCCTGCGGGTCACCGCCGCCGCTGCTGCGAATGCTGCGGTCGGGCAGCCACTTCTGCAGCCGGCTCAGATCCGCACCCGGGCGGGCATACCAGAGCTGCGCCTCTTTATCCCACGCAATTGCGCTGCGCCCGTCAGGGTGCTTACCGGCGTCGGCGCGCGCGGCGTCGCGCTGGTCCGGCATAACGACCAGCCACACCGGGTAGTCTGCTGTTTTCATAACGCCTCCTGTGATGCTGTGTCAGGACGGCTACTCGCCGTCGGTGAACCGGCGGTACCACCACGGGCGACCGCTCAGGCTTTTGCCGCGCGCCAGACGGGCCGCGCGCGTGAGAAGTTCGGTCACGCCCCAGCCGAACAGGTTCAGCAGCCAGAACGCGGCGATAATGCCGGTGACGATGTAGAGCGTGTCCATGGAGGGAAAGCGGAACCAGCTGAGATAGAGCAGGAACAGCCAGACGGGAATGCCAAAAAAGTCGAGCCTGCTGCCGGCGCGCCGCCAGAAACCCGGCGGGTAATCGTCCTTTCTGAACGCACTCATGCGGTGCCCTCCTCAAACTCGCGGCGCTGGCGCGGCGACATCACCATAGCCAGCTCGGATTCAGGGATGCGGCCGGCGAGGTACAGCTGCCAGGCCTGATCCACGATGCGTCGCTTCTCCGAGCGGAGGATCCCGTCAACATGCTGCCCCCACTTCGACCACGGCATGCCGGCAAGCTTCTCGCGCAGGTAGTAGTCAAAAAGGATGAATTCGCGGACCGCCACGCGCTTCCCGTCGGTGGTGCGCAGCAGCGTCTGTACCACCACGTACTGCAGCACGCCCAGCAGCGATAACGCCATGGCGTCGCGGCTTTCGTGCGGGAATTCGTTGATGAGACGCGCAAAGACCTCGCCAGGCGAGTGGATGTGCGTGGTGGAGAGCAGCAGATGACCGAGCTGACCGGCGCGTATGCCAGCCTCGATGGTCTCAAGGTCGCGCATCTCCCCCACGCCCATGACCGACGGTGCGCGCCGGAGGTCAGCGCGGATGCCGGTCGCAAAGTCGGGAATGTCTTTACCCACCTGCGACTGCAGCGGCGGCAGCACGTCGCCCGGGCGCCCCAGGATGAACTCGATCGGGTCTTCTTTGGTCGTGACCTTACGGTCGGGGTCCGTGTCCAGGCAGTGACGGTAGGTTGAGGCCAGCGACGTGCTCTTGCCCGAGCCGGTGATCCCGCCCCACAGCCCCACGCCCTTTGCCGGCAGCAGGTTGTCCATCAGCTCCGGCTCCAGCCCGAGCGTTTCAAGCGGCGGTATCTCGGAGGGAATAACGCGCAGCGTCCAGCCGATGGTGCTGTCCTGACGCCCGGCGGAGCCCTGCAGCAGGTTCACGCGAAAGCGGATGCGCTCGCCGCGGTTCAGCCCCCAGCGGCCTGTCATGTCCCCGTCCAGCTGGATTGCGCGGTCAGCCGGCACACCGCCGCGAACCTGCGGCCGCAGCTCCGGTGAAAACACCTCGTCCATCAGCAGGGCCATCGTGTCGTCCGCTACCCGGAAGGGGCTCGCCCTGACCAGCCGGCCGTAGCGCCCCACCACAAAATGGTTGTCGCCCTGCAGGTGAATGTCGCTCACGTTGTTGCGCGCGCACCAGACCATAAAGCCGCGCAGCGCGTCGGCGTTAAGCCCGTTGCTGAAATCATAAAGTTCAGGTTCCGTGGCTGACATCAGCGCTTCTCCGTGTTAATGACCGGCTTCCACTTCGTTTTGTCAGTGACAAAGCCGGCGCGTGACTCCAGGCGCCGCTCGCGATCGCCCGTCGTCAGCTTGTTGCTGTCGCCGGTGACCGTCTGCTGGCGCTCGGTCACCACCGGCGCGGTGATGAGGTTCTGCCGGCGCAGCAGCACATACTGCAGCATGCCGTTGTAGTCGCGCGTCAGGCGGTTAACGTTGGCCTCCAGCGTCTCGTCTGCGCTCTGCCGGCCTTCTGTCCAGCCCTCATTAACGGCCGCCTGCCATATGTCGCGCTGGACGCCGTTCTCCGGGATAAGCCCGCCCTGCGGCTCGTCCGGCGGCACGGTGCTGAGGCCCGCCATCAGCCAGCTGCGCCACGACGGCGGGTTGCTGACGAAGCGCTCCGGCTGAATGATTTCGTACACGTGGCTTGCCGTGCGGATCTGGTCAGGGGTGACGCGCGCCACGTCCACCGCTTCGGTGATGACCGGCGGCAGCCAGCCGCGGCTGCTGATGAGCGGGCGGAAGTCATAGGTGGCATCCAGCTGCTTCGCGCGCGCCTCCAGATCGCGCCGGAGCTCCCACGCGCGCTGCGCCTTGCCGCCGCGAAACCCCAGCGTGCGGCCGCCCTCGGTAAGCATCTGCCTGCGGTTATCGGAGACGTCAGCGGTGTCGCGCTTCTGCGGCGACAGGTACGCCTCCGGCCCCGGCGGCGGCGCACCGTCGGGGCCGGCCGCCGGCGCGGGTCTGTTCAGGTGAAATCCCGCGCAGCCCGCCAGCAGCGCGGGCAGCAGCAGGACACAAAGCCGGGCTTTCATCGTCTGCCCCCTTTTTTATGGCGGACCGGCTCTGCCGGCAGGGATGACATAAACTGCAGCACCATCTGCCCCGGATACGTCACGATCGTGGCGCGCCAGGCGGTCTGCATCTCAATCATGCGCAGCACGCTGGCGTACGTGACGCCCTGCACCTCAATGTTCACCGGCAGGGGCAGGCGCACGCCGGCGTAGCTGAATACCTGCCCGCGCGCCCGGGCGAGCGCGCTCAGCAGCTCCACCGCGTCACCGTTCCAGCTGAAGCTCAGCCTGTCGCTGTCGGCGCGGATGGCCATCACCGGCAGCGGCGTGTCAGGGCTTAGGTTGCCTTCCATCCACAGCTGCGAGAGCTGCTGTGAAACGGGCCGCTCAGGCGCAGCCGGCGCAGTTGTGGACGGGAGCTGACGGGCGACAGGCTGCTGACAGCCGCAAAGCAATGCTGCCGGCAGCAGGGCTGCAGCAATCAATAAACGTTTCATGAAAATCCTCCGCGTCCGGCCGGACACGTTGAGTTTGAAAAGGAGTAACCGGCGGGAGCAGGTAAGGCGGGGGTCAGTTAACCGCGCAGAACACGGGCACCTGCCAGTTCTGCGTGTAGCCGCCGCCGCAGGCTTCACCCAGCGTATTCCAGGACGACCAGTCGCCGTCGTGGTTTACGCGGCCTATTTCAAGCGGCCAGCGCCCGCCGCAGCGGTTAGCACAGACGCGCAACGGTGAAGAGGAACCGCTCTGCCACACCCCGTTCTGACAGGCAAGCGTGCCGCCGCTGGCGTCGTGGCTGAGGGCGCCGATAATACTGCAGCCTGCACCCAGCGAGTTGACCTGGTCCTGATAGATAACGCCGCCAGCCGAGAGGTCGCCCTCCGCTCTCACGCTGCCGCCGCGCAGCTGGCCGCCCGTGTAGACGTTTTTGTTGTTGACCGAGCGAACCCAGTCGTTATCCGACATATAGAAGCCCCCGCCGTACGTTTCGTTCAGCCAGCCTTTGGCACCGCGGGTAATGATCCAGCCGTTGTTACTGCGGATGTCGTTATTTGCCGTGATGCCGTTGTTTGCCGTTACGCTGTTGCCGGCGGCGATATTGCCGTTTGCCGTGACGTTGCCGCTGGCCGTCACGCTGCCGCCGGCGGTGACGTTGGTGCCGGCTGACACCTGCCCGGTAAAGCTGCCTGAGGCGGCGTTCACCGTGCCGCCGTTGTTAAGGTTGTTGCCGTTCATATCAATGGCGGTATGCATGCGGTTCAGATCCGGCCGGCCGGTGACCTGATAGCGGTAAAGCCTGTCGCTTTCATCCGCGTCCGTGCCCAGCGCGTCGGCTGAAAGAAACGTGGCCAGACGCCCCTGCTGGCCGCTAAGCCCGTAGTCACCGAGCTTCGCCTGCCAGCCGCCATCCGCGCCCACCGCCGTATTGGCCGGCCACACGTAGCCGCCCATGCCGCCGGTGTCTGACGCTATCTGACGCAGGCCCTTATAGGGGATCTCGCTGCCGCCCGTGGTAAGCACGAAGGCGACCAGCTGCCCGGACTGTCCCGGATCCCTCGCCACCGCCAGCTGATAGGTCTGACCGCTGTCGTTGGTGAGCGAAAAGCCGGCCGGCAGGTAACCCTGCGTGCGCAGTGTGGCGCCAGAGATGATGACCGGTCCGCCGGCAACCTGCGTGAGCAGTTTGTCCCGGTTGTCGCGCACGTAGCGCTTCGCGGCCTGCGCCACGAAGGTCAGGTGCGAGGCGGTTCCGGTCCAGACCTTGCTCTGTTGCGAGTTAGCCAGCCCGTCGATTGCGCTTGGTGTCAAAATCAATACGATGGCCAGCGCAATGCCGGCCTGCAGGAGCATATTGCCTTTGTGAACCGGACGCGGTTTACGTTTCAGAAATTTCATCAGAGCACTCCCGCCAGTTGTTGGGGAAAGAAAAGACAGACGCCGCACAGGTAGCCAAACAGCGCCGGCGCAAAGGGTTTTGAGGGTTCACGGGATACGGCGGCGCACAGACAGCAGAGCAGCAGGCCGCCGGCGGCGGCATAACAGGCACTGCGCCATGGGAGCCAGGCGCACAGCCCGGCCATGAGGTAAACGTCACCGAGTCCGATGCGCTCCTCGCGATGCCGGCCGTTTACTCCCCAGCGCACGGTGCCGGCCAGTGCAAACGCGGCCAGGCTTGCCGGCAGCGCCTTCGTCACAGGCAGTACCGCATCCGGCAGCGCGGATGACGCCAGCCCGGTCAGCCAGAACGCTACCGTGTAGCGCATAGGCAACCACTGACAGCGCAGATCGGTGAGCGTCAGCGGCACCGCCATGATGAGCAGGACGACGCTTCGCAGCGCGGTGCGAAGCGGCACGTCAGGCGGCAGCATCAGCAGCCAGCCTGCGGTAATCAGGTATATCAGGGCAACCGGTGCCACGATTGGCCACGTCAGCGGAGGGCCGTCGTGCGTGCGGAGAAAGCGGCTGGCCTGATGTGCCTGAAGCGCAAACAGTCCCGCGCAGCACGCAAGCCAGACGGCGGCCACCGGACCGCCAGTAAATGAAGTCATGAACATATCCCTGTGGGTGTCAGCGGCGGGCCATGTAATCGGCGTAGACCTTGCGCGCATAAATCATGCGGCGGGCCGTATTGTCATCGGCAAAGCCGGCGTTATAGCTGCCCAGGCACTCCCAGGTAACGCCGCAGACTTGCAGGTGTCGCGCCAGTATCCAGGCGCCCACCATGACGTTCAGGCAGGGTTTCGTCAGCAGATCCTGTTCGCTCTGCAGTACGCCCATGGTGCGCAGCTGCGGCACGTGCGTGGAGTTAATCTGCATCAGGCCAAAATCCCGGCTGGTGACCTGGCCTTTTTTATTGCGGTTATAGCCAATGGCGCCCGGATTAAAGCCACTTTCCACCTTGCTGATGGAGCGCAGCAGCTGCGGGTCGACGTGATACCGTGCGCCCGCCTCGTTATAGCAGAACGCCAGCGCTGGGCGTGAGGCACACAGCATCAGCCCGCCGGCAAGCAGCAGGGGAAAAAGTTTCTTCATGATGCATACCGTGAGAATGAATGAAGGCTGAAAGAGGGTCTCAGCGCGGAGCAATCATGCTGAGCTGCCGGGCGGTATAGCCCTTTTGAAGAAGGCAGTGACTGGCACCTTCAACCGACGTGTCCAGGTGCATCAGCCAGATGTCGCCGTCAGGCTGACGTTCAAAGTAGCCGATTATCTCATTTCGTTCGTCCATCGCGTCCCAGGGGATACCCCCGTTCTCAGTGACCTTCCACTGACAGCCACCGTCAGACCCGGCCGGATGATGAGACGAAAAATACAGGGCAGTGAAGTAAGAGATACAGAGAGCGAGGACGCAGCCCGGAAGGAGCCAGCATTCCACTGCCCTTCGGCAGGTGCCATTCATAGTTTATCCTTCTTATGAGGTCGCCGGGGTTGCCCCCGGCCTCCCGTCAGGTATTGCTGGTGAAGACCAGCGTATTGGTGCCGGTAGAGCCGCTGTCGGACGTGCACTGCGTGCCCGCCACTGAACTGCTGACCACGCCGCTGGTCGTGCTGCCGTTAATGCCGGTCGACGCCACGTTATTCGCGCCCGAAAGCTTCTGCGACATCTGCGCGCAGGCCTCCTGCGGCACCTGCGTGTACGTCACGGAAAATGCCGTTTTCTGTCCACCGTTCGTGCTCACCGGCGCGACCTGAACGCTGCCGCCCCAGCGGTTGTTCAGGGTCGCGGTCCCGGAGGACTTGGTACCAATGATGGCCATACTCCCCGGCGCGCCGCCAAACTGCACGAGCTTGCCAGTCATATCCGCCGCAGAGCTGAAGTCATAGATGCCGCCGGTTTTCAGCATTCCGCGGGAGTTAGTCATGATTTCGCTGACGTTGGACATTTCTTCGGAGTAGTCCGCCGTCTTGAAAAGGTTACCCCCGGAAGCATAAATCGTAACGACGATCACCATCGCAACGGCGCTGACGATGATGGCTTCCGGCAGGGTCAGTGCCCCGCGGTGAATGGCCGGGCGATTTATTTGCTTAAACATGTTTTTAAAACCTCACTGTGATGAAAGTCAGCGGTTGCCGATAATTGAGCTCAGGTCCTGAGTGGCCAGAAACGTGAGCAGTAGATAGCCGGCGGTCGCCAGCATGCCGGCCATCTGAAAAAACTGGCAGACGCGTTTGATGCGCCCGATGGAGCGTTTGAGCCACATGCGCGCAAAGTTTTCGATATTCTCTTCACCCCCCGGACCGGCGGTTAGCAGCATCAGCCGGTCTATTGCCTCCCGGGAGGGAAAGGTGTAACCGCTGTCTGCCAGTGCCTGCCCGAGATGCTTGCCACGTGATACCTGCCGTCGCGTCGCTGTAAGCCGTTCATACATCCACGGGCTTGCGTTGCGGCTGAGCATATCCAGCGCCTCCTCGGTACGAAGGTTTGCGCGCAGCAGCGCACTCAGGTTCAGGAGAAATGAAACGCCCTGCACTTCACGGTACAGGCCCCAGGGAAACAGGTGGTCGAGTACGCGACGGCGCACCGTACCGGTCAGGCGCGGCAGCGACCAGATAACCCAGGCTGCAAATGCCGCCAGCCCGGCGCCAAGCAGATAACGGTTATCAACGAAAAAGTTGGTAATTGCGCCCAGCCACCACAGGGAGCCCTGCCATTGTGCAGAAGGAGAAAGCTGCTCCAGACGCGGCAGAAAACGCTCATGCACCATCTGCATCATGTAATACGTCCCGGCCAGCAGCATCAGCGGATAAGTCAGGTTTACCAGCGCTGTGGTTTTCATTTCGCCGATACCCTTCACCACCTCGATCGCCCGCAGCAGCGCGCCGCGGAGATCTTTGGCCACCCGCCCCGCGCGCAGAATCGTGGTCTCCTGCGCGGGAACCCAGCCGGTAAGGCCGGCATCGAGTCCCCGCCCGCGCGTCAGCGCATGCCGCACGTCGTTCAGGCACAGCAGCACCGGATCGTTTTTACGCCGGCGCGTGCGCTGCAGGCCCGCGATGGCATCCTCCGTTTTTTGATTGTTTTCCAGCAGAAACGCCAAATCTTCATACAGCGTCATGCGGTCTGTGGTGCTGAAGGTCTTCTGCCCTATCCAGCGCCCCAGCCCTTCTGACCGGCGGTTGCCGTTTTGCTTAAGCGCCCGAAAGCGCTGCTGCAGTTTGCTACGCAGACGACTCATGGAACCCTCCGTTCAGGCGACGCTGCCAGATGCTGCTTCAGTGATTCCGGCGACAGGAGATTAATGTCGTCTTCATCAAGGGGGCTGAACTTGTCAGCATCCAGCGGATCAACCTCGCCGGCGTTGATATAGCGCATCAGATGCATACCCCGCGTGATACCGCCCATGTGATGCACCCAGTAGCTACGCGCTACGAGTTTGCCCAGATAGCGAAAGAACTGCATAAAGGAGGCGTCAGGTCGAATGACTTCAGCGATGACTCTGCGCCCGGTAATGCCGTGCCAGCAGCCGGGAGCGCTGCAGCCTGCATGGTTGCGGAATGAGACCTTTTGCGTATCGCAGTACTGCTCTATCAGCCTGCGATCGTCATCCGCCAGCGAATCCCTGACGTCGCTCCATCCTTTTTTACAGGACGGGCAGAGCGTCTGTACCAGGCGCTGCGCGATGAGGCCTATCACCACCTGCGAATCCATGACCATCCCCGGAGGGATATCCAGCGTGTCGGTCAGGCGGTCAACAATACCCGTGGCGTCGTTCGCATGAAGCGTCGACAGCACCAGGCTACCGCTCTTGCCTTCACTGAAACAGGCTCCCGCGGACCAGCCATCGCGGATTTCACCGACGACAATAGCGTCCGGATCAAGACGCTTGAATGCAGAAAGCCGCTTTTGCCAGGCACGTGTCACGGACTCAGGATTGTTGCGATCGGCGAGAATGGTGGTCTGCACCGCCTTCGGTACCAGTCCTTCGACCGGATCCTCAACGGTCACGAGACGGCGCCGCCCATCAGTCAGTTTGATGTACATCTGACAGAATGTGCGCATCGTGGTGCTTTTGCCGGAGCCGGTGGGTCCGGCAGTGATCACGATCCCTTCCGGGCGCTGCAGCATACGGCGGATATCCCTCTGCTGCTCCGGCAGGTAGCCCAGCGAGTCAAGCGTGGGCATGTGGTCGCTTTCATCGCGTATCACCCGCAGCACCACGTAAAGACCTGATTCAGTGGGCACCGCAGAATAGCGCGCCGCGTAAAGGCCAAGCGCTTCAACGAATTCGTTACGCAGGCGCCCGTCCTGCTCGTCGCTCTCGCTAAATGCCTGCGGCGCCACATCGCACATGGACATCACGATGGTTGATGCCAGGCTCATACCTTCCTTGACGTCCAGCTCCGCTTCCAGTTCAAGGTCGCCGTGAATACGAAAGACCACAGACGTAATGTTGCCGGCGCCGATGATGAAATGAATGTCGGAGGCGAGTTTTTCCCCTGCCCGCTTCATGAATTTCACCACCTGCTGCTGCTCAAACGACCAGGCGCTGCCTGAGGCCTGACCGCTGCGTCCCAGCTGCAGCAGGCGCAACTCGCTCAGGTGTACCGGCTTCAGGGTGAGCGTCGGGCGCAGACGCATCGCACGCGCAATTTCCGACTGCACTGCCGGACTCGCGCGGTGTTCGGTGGAGACGTACAGCCGCCCTGAATCCGGGTTGCTCTCATCAAGATGAAGCCAGCTGGCTGTGTGTTCGCTGAATTCCATACGCTTACCCCGCAAAGGCCAGAGAGACGAGGCCCCTGTCAGGGCTGCTGACGGTAACCTCGCTGAAGGTGATTTTCGAGACCGTCCAGGCGGTACCCGGTATACGGCTGCCCGCCTGGACGCGGACCTGATTACCGCCGTCGAGCTGGAGCGTCGCAGAGAGTTGCTGACCGCCAGAAATCTCAACAATCACCGGCAGCGCGCGGCTCTCCTGTGCGGGCTTCGCGGAGGCGCTGTCCTTAACCACGGTTGCCGGCTGCGGGTTAAAGGGCCCGCCCAGCTCCGCGTCATAGCCGTTTTTCTGCAACTCGTTGAACGCTTTTGCCTGCGCCAGCTGGGCTTCATAAAGCAGGGTTTTGGCCTGAATATCTTCAAGCCTTCCGAGGCTGGTATCTCGGGCCGCGCTCTCCGGGGCCACTACCACCGGTGCGGCGGGTGTGTGCACATCCGACGGCGGCAGCTCCGTGCCTGCGGATACTGCCCGCACCGCAAGCAGCATCAGGGCCGGCAGGTAACGCCTGTTATTTTTCTGCATAAAGCATTCCTTCCAGGGTATAGGTAAGCCGGCTGCTGTGCAGTTCGGCCTTCACGGAACTCAGCCGCAGCCCGTTGCCCGGAAAGCGCGAGGCGTCAAACAGCCGGTCCGGCGGGATGTCGGTAATGAAGGTGAAGCTGTAGCGCTTCCACGGCAGTGGGATCCGGTCCTGCCCCACGGTCTGTTCCAGCACCACGGGTTCGCTGAAGCGCAGGTTCGCCCGCAGGCGCTGCGCGTAGCTGGTCATACGCCTCAGCTGCTCGTCGCCGGGCAGCAGCTCCTCTGCCGGCGACGGACTGAAGCGCACCGGCTCTCTGAAAGAAGCATCGTCAGAGGGGCCGGGCATGTTGAATATGGCCTGTAAGCCCGGGCCGTAAAGCTGCGGCAGCCGGGCGGCAAAGTCACCCACCGTACCGCCATCCGGCAGGGCATAGTGCAGCGTCATCTGCCCGGCCACATCGCATGTGGCCTGGCTGAACACCCAGCCGGCGATCGACAGCGGCGCCTGACGCCACTGCTTCACGCATGCCCTGAGCATGCCTGAAAAATCAGGCTGGCCGCCCCACGGCCTGCTGAGGCTGGCGGGCTTAAGCGCCGCCGCTGCGCGAGCCCGTGTCAGTTCAGCCTGCACCCAGGCGTCATGCTCGGCTTTCTTTCTGACCTCAAGCCAGTGATTGCCATACCAGGCTGCAGCAACGCAGACGACGCCAAGCAGCATCAGACGCGAAGCCGTGCGGCTGTCGGTCTTAACAAGCCGGGCCCGGGCAGGTACGTTCGCAGGAAGCAGTGAGACGAGCGTGTCGCGTCGTGCCGCCGGAACGTCCAGAAGTGTCTCAGGGTCAAACACGGTCCAGCCCGCCGCCGGCGCAGGCGTGCTGTCGCGAAACAGTTCAGCGGCGCGGGTTACCGTTGCCACGTCCCCGGTTATGTCACCATAGGGAGAGGGATGACCACCCGTCATGGCCATAAACCACCACTGCCCGCCAGGAAGCAGGAAAACGCCCCAGCAGTCCGCCGGCACGTTTTCCATAAGCGCGATGGCCAGCGAGGCCGGACGCTTGCCCTTAGGAAGTTCACAGGTGCCTTCTGCAAGACAGCCCAGCCAGGCGGCTGGCTCATCCGGCGTGCCCGCAGGAAGCGAAAGCCAGTGCGTGGCCAGTTGATCCCGCGCTTCAATTCGCATACGCCGCCGCCCACGCGCCGGCACCCACTGCCAGTGCAGGCCGGCAATCAGCACATGCCTGCCTGACGAAACCAGCGCCGCACTGGCCGCCGGAATCATTTCTGACGTCATGGTGTCTCCTTAACCCAGCACAACGGGCGTCACGAGGATAATAAACATGCGGCGTGAGTCATCGCCGCGCGCGCCGCCGCCGAGGCCAAAGAAGCTGTAGCTGCCTATGCCCTGCCGGTTGGCAGAATCGCTCAGCTGCTCATAGCCGCTCAGCACCAGCGTCTGACCGGACTGCATAATCACGCGCTGCGTTGTGGTTTTCGGGGCCGTCTTTGCCAGCTGGGCGTTCTGCCCGCCGGACGAAAAGGGTGTAAACGTCGGGTCATCCGACATGCTTATTGAGAATTCCAGCTGCATCTTCGGCGAGTTGGGGAACAGCAGCGGCAGCGCCGTCATGTTAAAGCCGGTAGTGATGGTCGCCGTGGTGATGGACGTGCTGGTACCAACGTTAGCGGTCTGCGTAGTGCTGACGTTAGGCACGTAATCCTGCTGAATGGCGTTCTGCACCGGCACGGCAGACAGGTTTGTCGTCAGCGCCGAAGCTGAGGTGACCACGCTGAGCTTCGCCTGCTCGTCCAGCGCCTTCAGGAATGACTTCGTGCCCTCCCCCTTGCCGTCAAGAATCGCCACGCCGCTGCTCAGCGCGTCGACAGCCGCGCCGGTATATGGGCTGGTCAGCGACAGCCCCACGCTGCCGGTGTTGAGGACGGCATTCCAGTCAATGCCCAGCTGGTTCTGATGCCGCTTTTCGATGCTGAAAACTTTCACAGAAATCATGACCTGCCGGTTCAGCTCGCGGTTGCGGTCGTCGATATAGCGCCCGATGGAATCCAGCACGCGCGGCGTGTCCGTGACGGTCAGCACGCCGGCGGAAAGATTCTGGCGCCCTGACCCGGGCGTCAGCATTGCCTTAACCGTACTCTCGACGTCTTTGAAAATGCTGGACTTAATGGTTGCCGTGGTGGTCTGACTGGTGCTGTTGTCGCCGGTATTGCCGCCACTGCCGCCGCTGGTACCGGTCGTGGTCGACGTGCCGCTGACCATTTTCGACACGAAGCTCGCGTCGCTGTCCATGAAGTTAATGGCGAAGTTGCGGGTATCGAGCCAGAAGATGGCGATATGCCCGTATTCATAGCGCCAGGACAGGCCGAGGCGCGTGGTGACGTTATCCAGCAGGCCGCTGAGCGAACCGCTCCAGGTGACGCCCCTCAGCGCATTGCCGGTCTGAGGCACCGCAGCCGGGCGACCTACCGACTGCCCGATCGCGGCGAGGGGAACCATCCCGGTTGCATCCGGCGCCGGCAGCGGACCGCTCATCCTCTCGGTTGTGCCGCCAGTGTCGCTGCCGGAAATGGCAGCCTGCGCATCCGGGGTAACCACCACCGGAATGCGGCACTGGTCGGTGATGAACGCGCTCACGTAAGCGAGCGTGACGCTGCCCGGGCGGTTGATTTTCACCGCGCAGGGCGGTAACGCCGACCGCTCGCCGGGGAGTCCGCTCAGGGGTACGGGGTTAATCCACTGCGTGGACAGGTCGCGCACGACCTGTCCGCTATCGATCGCGCGCTTGTGCAGGTCGGCCTGGGCTTCAACCGCATCAGCGCGTTTTTCAGTTGCATCCACGCGATCAAGCGTACTGCAGCTGCTGGCAAGCAGGCAGAGCAGCGCCACGGCGCCCAGCCGGTAAGGTAGTTTCATTGCTGTGTCCTGTCAGGAAGGAAAAGTCAGTTAACCCACACCACGCTGCCGTCAGGGATGGCGGCAGGAACGGTGAGCTGCATATCAGTGCCGGAGCTGTCCAGCAGGCGCCGCGCACTCACGCGGCCCACCAGGGCGGACTGCCGCGTCTGCGTCAGCAGCGCTGACATCAGGCCGGGTTCACCGGCGCGCCAGACGTAAGTGCGCCCGCCGGCAATGACGTTGTTCAGCCCGGCAACGTTTTTCCAGCCGGTAAGCTGGCTGTCGCTGACGCTGATATCGCCGGCGCCGGGGTTCTGATAGCGCCAGTCGTTAATGCGGTTCATATAGCGCACCATCTGTGTGGCGCGAAGGCTCAGCGTCTGATCCTGCAGCTGCCCGCCCTGCTGCACCGCGCGCTGATCTGCAGACGGGCCGGCCAGCAGGAAGCCTGCAAGCAGGACCAGCAGCCAGTACATGAACATCAGTGCACCTCCTTGTCGTCCACCTGCAGGACGCACTGCGCCGCATGCGTCGCCGCGTAAAGCGGAACCTTCGCCGCGCCGTAGAGTGTGAACAGCTGATTAAGCATTTCCCGGAAGCTGCCGCTGAACTCAAGCGGGCCGTCGACCCGGTAGTTAACCGGCGTGAGCCAGGCCACGGTCCAGTTTTTAATCCCCGGCGCGCTGCAGGTCTCGTTCGTCGCCTGACTGTAGAGCCAGTCTTTTAAGGTGTTGCCGGGCTCAATGCGCCAGTGCCGTATCTGCACGACGCGTACCGGCATGACGGGCGCTGCAGGTATCGCCTGCTTCGGCGACGGAACCTCGCCGGCTGCCCCCGGTCTGACGGGCGCGGCCTGGCTTCCCCGGAAGGGATTCCGCCCGGTAGTCGGCAGCGGCACGGGCCGGACGGCGCCGGGAGGAGCCGCCTTAGCCGGTTTGTTCGCGGGTACGCTCAGCGATGCACCAGCCGGTGCAGCTTTCTGCGCCTGTCCGTGCTGAGCGGGTTCGATGGTGACGGTTCGGGTCGCCGCGTTTACGGTTGCCTTAAGTCCGTGCGGCGCCAGCAGCTTGTCTGCAACGTATGGCCAGCGATCGTTACCTGCCCACTGCCACAGCTCGGGCGCGTCAGCGGAGACGGTCTTATCAAACACGACCGTCTGCCCGGGCGGCACGATGCTGCGAAGCGCTGCGCGAAGCGTGGGCGCCGCCCCGCCCTGCCTGACGAACCCGTCCGACGGCCCGGCACCGGTAAGCCCGGCGGGCGCCTTACGGGCGGCCGCGCTGACGGCAGGAAGTAACGCCGCGGGTTTTGCCGCTGCGGATGCAGCGGTCACGCTCGCTTTGGGCGGACCGGGTCGCTGCGCCGAAGGACCGCTCTGGTGAATACGGTACTGCATGGCGCTGATATCGGCCGCGCTGCGCGACAGCATGCTGTCCACCACGCTGCCCGACGGCGGCCCGGTGACAACCGATTGCTGCGCGCAGCCGGTCAGAAGCAGGACCGGAAACAGCCCTGCCCGTTCGGTAAATGACATAGAAGACTCCGGAAAAAACAGGGCTGGAGGCAGGCGCTGGCCTGCCGGACAGAAAGGGTGTTGCGGCGCCGGGTGCCTCCCGGTGCTCTGGCCAGACTGACAGACGCCAGAGCGGCATGACTTAGACTTGTAGCATCGCATTAATGAGAAATAAGACGATGTCAGTCTGACCGCGTGCGCTGGCCGCAGGTCCGCCGCAACGAAAAGCGCACTGACCGGTCAGGGTGAGTGCGCTTTGCGTTACCGTGGGGAATGAAATGCCCGGAAGCTGGCAGCTCCGGGCAGGCGTCAGCCGGAAAACTTTGTTTCAGTAAACCAGACAAGCCAGCCGTTGCGCACGGCCTGTACCGATACCACCGTAAGACCGTCTTTAAGCATCACGCGCCCGTTCTCGGATGTCGTGTCCTCAGGAAGCTGGCTGCCGGGATAAGAAACGGTACAGAAAAGGCTGAACTTCACCACGCGCGACGGCAGTTTGTGAGTCTGCGGCCCCGCCATAAGCAGGCCTGAATAAGTCCCTGTGGCAGTGCTAACGCTGAATGGAATCGGCTCACCAGCAGGCGTGACGCCGCGCGCTTCGCTGACAAAAGCCGCTCGGCTGTCATGCTGCAGTCGCTGCGCGATGGCCTCAGCGTCTGCGGACATAATGATCTTTGGCGTGCCGGAATTCAGTGACTCCAGAGAATCGTTCTGCTTAAACCGCAGAAGCTCTGCCAGACCATTTTTATCAGCACTGACGCGCCAGATCCTCACGCGGAAAGCCGTGCAGCCAGGACACTCGCCGGCCTGATACGCCTGCAGAGCCCCCTTCTTTTCATGCGACTGGCAGGATGCCATGAGCAGAGAAGCGACGAGCGCAAGCGCGATGCCGGCGCAACGGAATAACGTACGATTCATGATTTATTTCCTGTGGAGAAGGCATCCCGCGCCTTGTTTTTCACGGGCTGGGCTGATGGCGGAACGGCTGGCGCCGGCCGGCATTGACGGAGCGCTCGCCGGAGAGAGGCGCGCAGGAACACAGAGCGTTTCATACGTTATTACCCGCTGTTTCTGACAGCGTCTGACGAGGATCTCTTGCAGGGTCATGGCTGGCGGCGGGAGTATCCATCGCTTTGTCCGTTTTCAGCCCGTGTGCGTTGCTGCAGCGCTGAAACCAGAATTCGACCTTTTTGACCTGCTGGCTGACCAGACCGAAGCGCATTGCCGTCCGGAAGTTCACGCTGTGGCGCAGCGCTCTTTCAACCTGTACCGCAAGCAGCGCCCTGAACTCTTCAGGCGAGGCGTTGCCTTTAATCTGCCGGCACGTGGTGCAGACAGGTACAACGCCCCCTTTTACGAGTTCCTCACTGATTGCTTCAGCGTGCCAGCCCTGCAGGGGCAGCGTCTCACCGCAGTATGCACAGCAGCCGTTAAACTGCCGCCGCAGCGCTTCGCGCCTGGATTTTGAAAGGTACATGATTTCACCCCATGAAATGCGCCCGCGTCCCCGGGCATCCGTTTAAATGAAAGTTAAAGACTTCCCGGGCAGACCCACTCGCGGGAGTGGGCCGGCACAGAATGCTCTGTGTCACTGTGCGTTCTGTGAATTGAAACCGTCAGGGATGCCCGTTCACGACCGCGCGAAAGCGCAGTGCTAATCTTCTCCAGATACAGGTTGTGTCCGGCGGACCGCGCCGGGGCCTGATGCAGTAAATGCACCGGTCGAACTGGATACATCGAATTTGTACGTAGGGGTATAACGGTTACGCTTCACAATTCCGACTTTGCGCGGTGCCCGCCTGTATGTCTGCCGAGTCGTTTCTCTGCAGCTTTACAGTTCTCCCGACGTAGTGCAGGCCATGACGTAGCCTCCGGACATCTTCCGCGCACCGGTGCAGCATGCCGGCAAGAGAGGACCATGAGGTCGGGAATATAAAAACGGGCACATTGTTAAAGAGCACAAAATTTATTCAGGCAAAACGATGCCCTGCGCATGCGCGCATAAATAAAACAAAGAGAAGACCAGCAATAATGAATGCTGGCTGATTATTTAATTACTGTTTGCTTCGCTGCTGTCAGCGTTAAAGCGGCGCCCTGGTGTGGCAAGGTCAGTAAACGATCTAAGGTGGTCTTCAAGGCGCACGTACGCCTCTTTGGTATTGCTGCGACCAGAACGGTCTGCGGCCTGGCTCAGCATAGCGGTCATCTCGGGAGAGAGACGCAGCAGAACTTGCATTCCCTTTTCTTTATTAATGTGAGCAGGCATCTGTTTTCTTCCGTAACCGAGTGTATGGATCGTGTTAGCAATGTAAGCATTAGATAAGATTGGTCCTAATCTATGCAATAACCTAAATGAGGTCATTGACAGGAGTGTGCTTATGTGCAAATAGGCGAAGTCATTGACGAGGCAGAAGTAAATTCAAATTTGCAGTATTAAAAGCTGAGAGAAATAAAATGGGCCCCACATTATATGGAGCCCATTAAATACAATTTAAGTAATGGTAATGCTGGCCAGATATGCTTCTAATCTGACTAAGACAACTATTCTGAGAGTTTGCAGAGAAGTAATGTTCATAATTTTGAGAAACCCATCAATAGCCTTCTGAACCTGACTCTCACTAACAGAGAATGCGTGACAAATCTCCCTGAGCGACTCACCTGAGCAAAAAGTGCACATTAGCAAAGCATGTTGCACATTTAGTTCAGGAAATAGCCTGAATGAATTTTGCTCGCTATTCAATGTGGAAAAAAAAGTCTCCATATCTTCTTTGAGAGACGAACTTCTCTTTTTTCCTGTTCTGATAAGATAAAAAGCATTGAACATGAGTCGGGTCAAAAAGACAGGGCGAATGCTCTGAACAGTATGGAGTTCAAGATTTACCTGGGCCTTTTCGAGAGTTTTTTTTACGGAGACAGGAGAGTTTCCTCTGATCTCCGAAACCTCATTGTAGGTTGCACTCGTTGAGAAGATGAAGCAATTCTCGGCCTGTATTTGGGAGAGCTGAGGAAAAAGGTTGATCGCTTTGTGAAAATGAATAGGATCCATGGCAGCCATAGCAGCCTCCTAGCAAGGTTGTTAAGGTTAGCTGGTTGTACAGGCCTCGAACCCTGTGCAATCAGCGACTAAGTACTCCCGTTTGGCTTATGTCTTGTCTATTAATCTCCTCATGGTCGTGGTAAATCTTTAGATGCAGGTGTCGGCATAACCTGGTTGGGTGTTTCTTCAACTCCACCGGCCGCAGGCATTCCATCCGCTCCATTATTGTTACGCTGACGGAAATAAGTTTCACTGAGTTCTACGCGCGCCTGCTGAGTCTTGTCACTGACACTGAACCTGTGCACCGCATTGTTAGCGTTAAGTACCGCACCGCTATCAAGCAGGCGATTAACAGCTTCAGAACTCCCCTGAACCCGGGCATTCTCTCCGGAACGTCTGGCGGTAAGAGCCGCTGCGAGCCACCACGTTTCCTGATCGGCATCGCTGCGTGGATACACTTCAATCCTGTCTCCGAAGTCGGCAACTTCCGTTCGCCCACCGCGCTGATACTCGACTGTGCCATCTTTTGAGAGCCGGACATTGTGCGACGGGTTTTGCATTGCAGGTGCGTCATCACCCGGACCAAAGTAAACCACCGCGTCAGGTAAACGACTATCTTCAATTGCTTTTCTGGCATTGCGTTTCTCGCGATAAGCCCAGCCGCGCATCTGGCTGAGTGCCGCCGCGTCGCCTTTAACTGCCTCGCGCTCAACCCATGACTTCCAGCTGAGCGGCCGGTTCGCTCCCGAGTCATTCAGAACCTGACGCTCCTCGCGCAGCTGCAGGCGCAGCTCAGCCATCGCCTTCATCTTTTCAAACTCGGCAACGCGGTACATCAGCTTGCGCATCAGCGGATCCCTGACCGTGTCGCGCACATGAGCTTTGGCTACCATGCAGTGCGACGCAATCTGACGGAATCGTTCGGCCGCGCGCAGGTCTGGCTTTTCCCAGCCCGAGCGGTAGGCATCATAGCGCGCACGGAGAATGTCACGCGCAATTGCGCGGGCCTCACGACGTTCACGCCGGGCCTCCTGATCGCGAACGTGCAGCTGCGGCATGTAGCAGGTCTGCATATCCAGCATGCCGTCTTCAGGACGGTCAGGATTATAAACCGGCGGTGCAGGCTGATAGCCGCCGTGCTTACTCACCATGGATGTCAGGCTAATCTCAGGGTGTACGTCAGAAGCCTTCACGCTGACGCCTTCAGGGTTGAGCAGGTCATAGACAGCCAGTCCACCGTTCTGCTCGCGCACACCGAGCCCGCGGGTATAAAGGATATTGTGCAGGCGATCCCAGGTAAGCTTATCCTGAGAAATGACCTCGGTAAGTTTCTGACGGGTTTCCCGTACGGCATAGCCGTGCAGACTTTCCCTGTCGGAGAAAATTTCACGCTTCGCTGCGCCGCGTGGTGCGGCCGGCATGTCGCGACGGGTGCGGTGAAGTTCGCCGTACTCGTTCATCTGCCAGCTACCGTTATCCACTTTAAAGCCGAGTTCACGCTCAAGGATACGGCAGCACTTCTGCAGCTCGTCGGCATCGTTCCACATATTCTGCGCGCGGAACGTTGCAGGGTGTACGCGGTTAGCAGAAACGTGGCAGTGGACGTTGTCGGTATCGCGGTGAATAGCGGCAACGTACTGATGGTCTTCCATGCCCAGCTGCTTCAGGCTGTAGCGGACCGAACGGAAAACCGCGTCAGGGGACGGGTCTTCGTCGCTCTGCCATGAAAGAATGAAGTGATACACCGCATCCTTACAGTGCCGGTTCTGCGCTGCTGTCAGGTTCATTTCTGACGCCGCAGTGTCCAGAGAAAAGCAGTTGGTTTCACACAGCACTTCACCGGAGAGCACGCGCTGAATGCCCTCCGGTGAAATGCTGAGAATCTGTGAAGACGGTGCGGCACGCTTACGTCCGACGTAATCGACCAGCTGGCCAAATCCGGGCGTGGCGACGTATTCAGTGCCGGGGTTATGGGCCGCATCGTGAGTTACCGCTTCACCCGGTTTCTTTTCCTCACGCGTGCTCACGTACTCAACCAGCTTTTTGAAGCTGGTCTTTTTGTCGCGACGCTTGGGCGGGATGATCACGTTCATCAGTCTTTTATGTCCTCTGCCGGAACCGGCGTCATGTCCAGTGCGTTAATGGCAAGCTTGATACTGGTAAGAACTTCTGAAAATTGCAGGCTCAGCTCGGTGGTCATGTTCTGCTGCATCTGGTTAAACAAATGTTTCTGCAGGCCGCCCAGTCGAAGCAGCTCATTCATCATGCGAATGTCTGTACGCACGGTAATCTTTCTGTTGAGCGCCGTACGGCGCAGGTATTCAGATGTAGTCAGGCCGGCGGCTGAGGCCTTCTTGTTGATAGCCTCAAACTCTGCTTCTGTGCAGCGGCATTTAACCAGCTTTTCCCTCTGACGCTTTTCGCTTTTCGACATAACTCAACCTTGGCACATTACCCGGGTCTCGGGGCGGAGCCCTGAGCAGGTCGTTTTGGGAATCACTGCCAGCGTGCTGGCGGTGGTCACAAAACATTTCCTGTCCCGTCTTTTAATCAATTGCCAATATTTTGCCACTTAGCTGCTCAGAAGTAAACCGGCGTCATGTGGGGTGTGGGGGTGGAAAAAATTGCCGAAAACCAGCAGAATCATGGCTTCCCCGTTAAGAAGGACTGAAAGAATGGCAGCACGTAATGTTTACACACAGGAACAACTGGATGAGGCGCGCAGGAAGCTGGAAAACCTGCCGGATTTGACGCCGCAGCGCATCACGCGCGAGGCGGCGCTGGAAAATCTGAAAGACACCATTCTGGTGCTGGCAAAGGAGAAGGGCTACACCGTGGCGGATATCAAGGCGGCGCTGGATGCCATGGAATTCCGCTTCAGTGAAAAAGCAATTTCCGGCGTAATCAATGAGGGTAACGGAAAGAAAAAGCGGCAGCCGCGAAAGGCTGAACCGGCTCAGGTGAAAAGCACGCCGCAGGACGAACAGCCAGCGTCATGATGGTATCCGGCAGGAGAATAATCACCTGCCGGATGGTGTTTCTACCAGTTATGAACGTTAAATCCTTCCAGTAATTCTGCATCTGCGTCGAAGTGAATCATCGCAACCTGGCATTCTTCGGTCAAAAAGGTGATGACCCGGCAGAAATCATCAGATAGCCCTTCCTCACTGAGTTGTGCTGCCGCATCCGTTCTGGCTGACACGCGGATAAGAAACCCGCTGGTCGTCGGATGGATCCAGTTATATCCGCCCTCCTCACCGCTGATATGGTGTGAAAGTGAATCCAGTATGTCAGAATCCCGACGGGTCATGTGCGCATTGCTGATAATGGCGCAGCGGCAGATTTCAGGCTCTGACTCACGCTGGAGCGTGGTGACTGATGCATTCATTCTGTTAACCGCCTGAACGGCGGCCTCCTGTTTGGTAGCGGATTATTGTTCGTTTGCTCTCCGTGAACCGGTTTGCTTGCGCCAGCTCACGGTGTGGTAAGCAGTTCATTCAGGAACGCAGGATCGTATAGCCCGTGTCAAAGTCATACACCGCAAACGGATAGCGGTCGCGAAGATAGATTTTACGGCCTTCAGGCTCATCGGTCGGTTCATCAAGGACGGTGAGTGACATAAACTCGTTACCCTGAATGCCGCCGGGACCGCTGAACACGCCGTAGCTGTAGAGGTAGTCAGCAAGGTCGCAGAACTGCGACGGGGAAAGCGCCTTATCCTCACATTCTGAGACGCCTTCAAGCCGACAAACCGCATCAGAAACGGCGCGCTCGGTGATGTTATAAATCTGCGCTTGCTCCTCGTCTGTGAGTTCTCGGGCGAGGCTGAAGGCAATGGAATCGCAAACCAGTCCGGCGAATCCTTCATGTGAGGTTGTCATCGCATCTGCAATGTCTCTGACGGTCATTTTCATTTCATTCACTCCCACTGCGTACATTCGTCGGATTCCGCCAGGTAATGCATCCGGGCGGTATTCAGCGCACCGTCAAAAGAGACAGGGCCGTTATCGGGCCAGCAGTGCGCGCACAGGTGCATCAGGTCTGTCAGAAGGTCTGTGACGACAGTGTCAGCGGGTTCAGTGCTGTCTGCGGAGCCCGTCATATCCGCGAAATGCAGCAGCACGGATGCCGCCAGGTGGATGCGCCGGGCATTATCGTTATCCGCTTCTGCGGCTTCTGCCCGCACTGACAGGATCAGAAGGTCAGTCATGGTGAACGGTTCTTCAGAAGGCAAAGCGGTCTCTGTGGTGCAGGTTTCGGAAAGCATAGTCATATCCTCTGCGGAGGTTTAGCACACGATCTGTTGCCGGGCCGGGCAACGTTATGAGGCCGGTTATTCCCGGCCCCGTTGCGCGTCAGGCGCAGATTTTTCGGTTATAAATCACCTTAAAATCGGTGTATTCAGGACCGTCACGCAGCGGCTCAAGCCGCACCACGTTCTCCGCGACGCCGTTCATGGTCAGCACGCGCTCGATGCCCGTGTGCCAGTCTTCCGCCGCGTTCAGCGGGATCCAGAGGTTGCTGTTAATCCCGCTCAGCAGCGGATCGGAGCAGACGTGCATGCCGCGACCGTGGCGGGTTTTTTCGCTGACCGTGACGATCAGTTCACCGCGTACCTGACGCGTGAACGATGCGCGGACCAGCTGCGTCACCACGTCGTCCCAGCACCACTCCGCGTCATCCGGCACGGGCAGTTCGATGCAGCGGAGCGACCTGCACCCAGCGCGCGCCATACCCTGTGCCAGCCCCAGCACGGAAGGTTCGCGGCTCGCCGCGTGTGCGCCGGTGATCCAGTTGCCGTGGTGAAAAAATGCTTCGTCGCCGTTGTCCAGGCGGATAAAGGTGTATTCGCCCAGCACGCGGAGAATGTCGTTCTGCGTTACGGCGGGCGGCGTAACGGACAGGTTCAGGGGGGGTGCTGTGTTCATGCCTGTTTCTCCAGGGCTGCGTTGACGGTGGTGATGAACTGCTGCCACAGGGCAAACGGCATCGCGGGAACGTGGGCCATCTGGCCAGAGCGCAGGGCGTTTACAAAATGCATTGCGTGTGCGACGATTTGCGGGTCAAAAATCATATTACTCTCCTAAGTGTCTGGTCTTTGATAAGGCAGCCAGCCCCAACTGGCCGCCGTGGAATAAGCAGGGGCAACCCTGCTTTTTTTACGCCTGTACGTTGCCGCGCTGTTCCAGCTCACCGGTCAGCCACTGGCCCGCCTTAAACCAGGCCCTTTCCCCCGGAAGCCCGAAGTGCGTCAGCGCGATTTGCCCTGCCCGCTGCCAGGCCCCGAACACCGCCGCTGGCATTAACACAGAGTTGTCCGGCACCGCTGCCAAAGCCGTCCGGGCCGCATCGCGCAGAATGGCCGCCATTGACTCCTGACGCTCTGCAAGGGTCATGGTGATGGTGTTCAGCGCGGTCAGCGCTGAAAGGTACGTATCCAGCGACGCCTGACGCACACCCTGACTGTTGATGTAACGACGCAGCCAGTAGCCCGCATCGTGTTCAAAATTAAACGCGCGCCAGATCAGCCCGCCCGCCGGCTCCCGGACAACCAGGCGAAAATGACTGCCCTGATCGTCTTCAATAAAAACGTTGCTGAAAGCGGCCGTTACGGATACCGCCTGCGCGCGCGTAAATGGTCCGTCGCCCAGCGCGGCCACGCTGTGCAGTTCAGGTAGGGTGCTGCCCGGGATTGAGGTCATGTTGTGCTCCTGTCAGAAATGAGTGATCCGGCTGACCGCCGCGCGGTGCCCGAAAAGCCCTTCTCTGACGCGGGTTTCTTCTTTCCGGTCTGGCCTTTCGCGGCAGGGGCAAAGGAGCAACGACGAAGTGAAGGCATAAAGGGGCGACGACAAAAAGTTTTTGACGCCCCGGCAAAAAGTTTTTGGCGGCGTACATTTCACCCCTTTCTGCCTGAACCGGCGGTGCTACGACCAGCCCTCCGCGCAAGGGCTGGCCGGAATGCAGGGAAGCGTCAGAAGGGAAGTTTCAGGCCGCCCCGCGGACTGACCTTAAAGTCCCGGCGGCAGGCCGGGACGGTGAACGCGACGGCGCAGCCGTCTGCAGTCGTTGACCCTGGACATCAGCCCGAAACCGCTCGCGGCCGAAACCCGCAGGGGTTCGGTGGCGCTTGGCGGCTTTGCCGCTTAGCGACGTAGGGCTCGACGACCCGGCTTGCCGGGGAGCCGAAGGGGGCCCCGGCTTTTGATTTTGCTGTTGCTGTTGCTGTTGCTGTTGCTGTTGCTGTTAATGCGGCTTTACCGGCGGCAGGCTGAAACAGCTGAACAGAGAACTGACGACTCTGAATCCATTAAACGCGTGAAGGGTATCAGCGGCCTGGCGGGGATGGCCGGTGCGCCAGCACCGGCTTTTCCCGGCCCGCAGGGTGTCGGTGTTGCTGTTCAGATGCTGGCAAAAAATAAAAAAAAACCGCGCCAGGTTGCGCGGTCTGCGAGTATCAGTTGCCGGGATTATTTGCCCGGTCGTTCCTCTGCAGGAGCGAGCAGCACGCCCGGGTGCAGGTGTACGCCTGAAACGTCTGTATTGGCACGCGCCTTGTGCAGATCGCAGGCGGCCTGCATGGATAACCAGAGGCGCGCAGCAATACCGAGCCCCGCCTCCAGCCGCACCGCCATTTCCGGACTGACAGAAGCCTTACCGCTGGCGACTTTGCTCAGCGCCGAAGCGGACACGCCCAGCTCTTTCGCCAGCACGCGCAGGCCAATATTATTGTCTTCAATATACTCGGTGATCAGGCCGCCCGGATGCGGGGGATTAAACATGCCCATCAGTGGTAATCCTCCAGATTAAGAATATAAGCATCACCGTCCGTGAATTCGAAAGTGATGCGCCAGTTAGCCCTGACCGTGATGGAAAAAAGGTTTTTCCTGTCGCCTTTCAGGGGATGAAAACGAAAGCCCGGGTAGTTTTTGAATTCATCGGTAGAAATAGCCTCATCAATGACCAGCAGGCGAAGCCGGATGCGTTCAGCGTCCTTAGCCTGCACGCCGCTGATATCGCCTTTTTCAAACAGCTTCTGTAATCCCTTGTGCTTCCAGCTTTTAATCACTTTTCGGCTCCGTGTTTCCCGTTGAGAAACAGTATATCATATGTTTCCTGCCGCGAAACACTCACTGTTGTCATTTTTTCAGCGTCCGCAGAAAGGATGTTCCGGGCCGTCAGTTTGTTTGGCACCACCCAGCGATTCATCACATGCTGATCGGGGTTCATATACTGCGCGCGTCGGTAAATTTCTCCGGCCACGTCGCAGGCCGCATCCGGAGCGTATGGCAGCAGGGTTTCAAGCCCGGTCAGCGACGGAAACCGGCGCGACCAGGTCGCGATCATGTTCCTGAGGTCATATTCCGGAACGCAGTCGCACCACGCCTCAAACCATTCGCGCAGCGTCTCCGGCGTGCGGAACGCCAGCTCTGTTTCTGCCTGCCGGATGCGGTTCTCCAGCTGGCGTGCACGGTAATCCTCCGCCTGCATTTCGCGCCGCTGCGCGTGGCCTGCCCGCTTCTGCGCCGCATGCGCGGCGCGCTCAGATCGCCTGAATACAGCTTCCGGAAACAGGGGTGCGGCAAGCTCTCCCGGCAGCGGCAGCGGACAGACTTCGCCCGCCGTGCTGAGAAAGATATCCAGGGCGTTTTCCCATTCCGGCAGCGGCGCGCGTTTTACGCGCGGGCGCAGATAAATACCCCGGATGCGGTTCAGAGCCTGGACGCTGATGCGGCTTCCGCCGCTCAGCTGCTTCATAAACGCCGCCGCGTAAGGGTGACGCGCCAGCCGGGCTCCCCGCTGCTGTGCCCGCTCCACGGCTGCAATCGCCTGCAGCGCGGCCTGCCGTTCCGGCAGCAGTGGCACCAGTGCCTGTGAAGTCGGGATCATGCGGCGTGCCCTCCCATCCGCATCGCGGCGACAAGCTCACCGGCGCCGGTGAAGCCCGCCCGCGTGTACTCAGCGATTTTTGCAAGTATCACCTGCAGCGCCGCTGGTTCGAGCCGATCGCTGACGTACAGGCGCAGGCGGCAGCGGGTGCGGGTGTCTGCGACGACTGCACACCATACCGGCGAGCAGCCTGACGGGCTGACCAGCTCGACGGCCAGACCGGCGGCATCCGCGCGGGTCAGCCGCAGGTGTACCGGATACACCCCGCCCCACTCGCTCCGCATTTCACAGTCCATGCGCCAGCTGTCAGGCAGCTGCAGCGCGCTATGCACCAGGCCGCACATACGCAGCCGTGCGGCTTCGCCTTGCCCGCTAAGTTCTTCCAGGTCGCAGCCTGAGAAAGCCTGCAGCGTGCTGAGTGTAAATTTTTCTTCTCGGTTCATATTCATAGTAATCAGCTCTGTGTCGGGTCACGGATCCGGCCCGTTTATCGGGCCGGTGCGGTATCCGGCAGGGTCATCCCTGCCAGCCGTGCCGGGTTTACTCCGGCTTGTACGCCATCAGGCGCACTACACGCACCCCGGTTCCCGCAAACATGCCCTCCATCGGTTCGGACCAGCTGCAGTCCCATCCCGGCAGCAGGTTTTTGCGGTCGCTGCCTGCGGGCAGAATGGCTGCCAGACGTCCGCCGGCCTTCACCAGCGCCGCCGCCGCGTTCAGGTGCGCCACGGCGCGGCCTTCGCTGAAAGGCGGATTCATCACCACCACGTCAAAGCGCTGCGGCGTCGTTTGCGCCCACGCCAGAAAATCAGCTTCGATCACGTTGTGGCCTTTGGCCTCCAGCACGCGGCAGTGCAGCGGCGAAACCTCGACGCAGGTCGTCTGCGCCTTCGGCATCAGGTCGGCTAAGCCGCCCATGCCCGCGCTCGGCTCCAGGCAGGTTTCCCCCTCCCGGATGTCCGCCTCGTCAAGCAGCTGCGCGGCGAGCTTGCCCGTGGTCGGGTAAAACTGGTGTGACTTCACGTCCGGCAATGCGCCCGAAAGCAAAACATCCTGAATTGCGGCCGTCGGGTCGTAATCAAATTCAAACCAGCTGTAGGCGTTAATCGTCAGTTTCACCCCGCCCAGGCTTACCAGGACGTTTTCTGCCTGCTCGCGCGCGGCTTTATCAGGGTCATAGCCGGTAAAACGACGGCTGAACGGGTTTGTGGTGACGGGCTGGCGGGATTCTGTGGAGCGTCCCCGCGCTGGCTCGGTGCGCACTTTCTCCAGCCCGGCAAGCTCGCTGAGCACGGCAAACGGCAGCAGATCGGCGCGCAGGTCAAACGTTTTTTGCTTCGTGCGCGGTTTTTCGCGGTAACCCGCAGGAATGGCCGCCGGGTGTAAGAACGCAAGGATGTCATTAAGACGCCAGGCCATATCCGGATGGATCTCAAGATGAATAGTGCCTTTAAGGAAGGCTTTCACGCGCAGCGCTCCACCGTCAACGGCAACCCATTCCCCGGCGCGTTCGCGGGCGATGGACATGATTTTTTTGGTCGTGCTGAGGCCTGTCACATCGCGCCCCATGAACATTGCGATCACCTTGCGCAGGTCATCCACATAACCGGCGCGATCGTCAACAGTGTGTCCCCACTGGTCGAACATTTTTTCAATAATCATGCGCTTGCTGAAGCCTTCCGGGCGGTTGGTCACGTGGCTGCTTGACAGGCTGCGAAAAATACCGTCCACGCGCTCAGAGAAAAATCTCTGACGTGAAAAAAGCAGCTCAGAGAGCGTCGCGCGCACCGCGTTTTCCTCAAAATCCGGGGCTTTCATCTCGCGGATCTGCTGGTCCCACTCGTTGCGGCGTTCGTTGGGCATATACTCGTAAACGTCGGTCAGGCTCAGCGCCTTCTGCCAGAAGTCAGCATTCAGTGACGCCAGCGCGCCAGGCATGTCAAACACCACGCTCACGGGCGGCATATGCATCCGGGAACTGCGCACGTTGCCGCGTAGAAAATACTCCACCGCCTCGCCGTTTTCGCCATTCCGGATAGTGGCCGAAATATCCGCTAACTTTGTACGCATAAGGCGGTAACCGCCCAGCAGCCCGTCAATCAGGTCGGTGTCTGCAGGCGCAAAAAATGTATCCGTGATGACATCGCCGGCGGCGGTGATCGGTGCGCGATCGGTGGTCGCATCAGGGGTGACGTTTACGAGGGTGTTTTGCATGGCATAGCTCCTTAAATCCGGTTGAGTAGTGCAGCGCGTGCTGCGGAACCGACAAAGGCCTTCTCTGACGCGGGTTTCTTCTTTCCGGTCTGGCCTTTCGCGGCAGGGGCAAAGGAGCAACGACGAAGTGAAGGCATAAAGGGGCGACGACAAAAAGTTTTTGACGCCCCGGCAAAAAGTTTTTGGCGGCGTACATTTCACCCCTTTCTGCCTGAACCGGCGGTGCTACGACCAGCCCTCCGCGCAAGGGCTGGCCGGAATGCAGGGAAGCGTCAGAAGGGAAGTTTCAGGCCGCCCCGCGGACTGACCTTAAAGTCCCGGCGGCAGGCCGGGACGGTGAACGCGACGGCGCAGCCGTCTGCAGTCGTTGACCCTGGACATCAGCCCGAAACCGCTCGCGGCCGAAACCCGCAGGGGTTCGGTGGCGCTTGGCGGCTTTGCCGCTTAGCGACGTAGGGCTCGACGACCCGGCTTGCCGGGGAGCCGAAGGGGGCCCCGGCTTTTGATTTTGCTGTTGCTGTTGCTGTTGCTGTTGCTGTTAATTAGCCGTGACCTTAAGGGCTCTTAAATATAACGACTCTTGCTGCGAAGAAATAAAAACTTTAAGGTCTGGTGAATATCAGACATCTGCACAAAAGACTTTATGGTTTTTAGCGAAAAGCTCAAAAGACTCTAAGCTCAGGGAATCAGAGTTTTATTATTTCAGCAGATTTAGGCTTTCTGTAATTTTCACGAAAAAAATCACTCTTACTCTCAGTCCCGGAGACCCAATTAAAAAAAATCTAAATATCAACAACATAAAACCACGCCCGTTAATCTCAGGCGTCCTGATGTGTCACCTCGCAAATCATCTCGTCCCCTTGCATCCACGTAGTCAGCATTTCACCGGACAGCAGTTTTTGTGTGATTCTTGCGCCTTCCTCGTACATTTTCATAAAATCATCAATATAAAATGTGACGCCATTAAATTCTGCGAAAGGCGGGTGCTTTTCATCCATGGCATATTCATTAGTTTGCATCAGATATCCTTTAATTAATTTCAGGCGCGCATCCTGACTGATTACATATATAAATTCAAGCTGGTTTTAATATTTGCTTAACCGGTGTTGTCTGTCCTTATACCGGCGCGGCCACAGCTGGCGTCAGCCAGGGGTGGCCATGGGGTTTACGCGCGCTCAGACGGGTCCGCTGCCGGATGTGGAATCCCCTTCATCCGACAGCCCACACTGTAAGTCTGTCCCCGCCTGCTCTCACTACTCAGCACATTCCAGGCCCGTCACGTTTATCTGGCCAGCGCTGCCATGATCGTTTTCATTGCCTCATTTTCAACTGGCCAGTGACGGGCGACTGCACCCGGCCCGGCCTGAGCGTGTTTTAAGCGCATAAAATCTTCTGCCACATTCAGCACCGCCGCCAGCGCACCGGCAGGCACACTTACTTCGCGCATTTCCTCCCGTTCTTCTTCACGCAGGTTGACCAGCATGTCCCTGACCGCATCCCGGCCAATACCGTACCGGCGGTGATCTTCGTCGGCAATAAACGACAGTACCCGGACGGCCTCTCTTTCCGTGATATCCATACACTTTGCAGCATTCATCACGTCATCCATCGTCCAGATCAATACTGAAACCGGGTTTTGATCATCAAACAACTCCGTCAGGCGCGTGCTGATCTCTTTTACAGTTCCGTGCATCATGTTTTTTTCCTCAGTGGGGCGGCAACGCCGCCCGCGTAGTTAATCAGTCCAGCGCGCGGAAAATCGCGTCTGCTTCGTAATGTTCACCGGCGTACTTCATCAGCTGCCGGTGGCGTTCGCAGTAGTGTGCACAGAGTTCTTCTTCATCGTGTCGGTCATACATCCAGCTCCGGTGATTGAGAACCAGCGCGGTGATGATGATCCCCGCCGCCTCCGCGCTTACGTCCAGCTCGCTGTAATTGCCCGGATTTGAAAAGTGCCAGCACGCCTCCCCTTCCGGCTTCATAAAGCCGCCGCCGCCGGGCAGCTGCGCGAACTCCCATACGCCGCCGTCATAGTCGCTTAGAAAGCGATCGGCATACTGGTATATGTTGAGTTCGGCGCGCATGAAATCGCCGGCAAAAAGCATCGGCAGAAAGCGCATTTTCACGTAACCGTCCAGGATTTGCGCCGGCTGGGGCGCGTGCATTGCTGTGTTCATCAGAAACCTCCGCAGTCAGAGTGGATAACCGTTCCGGCCTGTGCCGTGACTGAATGACAGCCCGGCGAAAAGCGGAGTGTTCAGGAGCGACGCCGCAGGCCGCAGCGCAAGCGAGCGGGAGGCGGGATAACGGACGGCGGCGACGCGAAGCATGAGCGGAGGCGCGACGGGAGTGAGCCCGCCGGAGCGAGTGCGAACGGGCGAGGACGGCGAGCGAAGCGATCTCTTGAACACGCAGCGGCCGGGCTAAAGTGAAGTCACGGCACCGGCCGCAGACCGCACGTTTTTCCTCCCCCGCCGCAGGCGGCATGAAAGCGGCGCGCAGCAACGTCCTTTTCCTCTCAGTCCTGTCCACAGCCGGCGTGCATATCGGCGCCGGAACCCTGTGGATAAACGAAGCCCCGCCACGTGCCGGCAGGGCTTTTGCAGTATGGTTATTTTTTAACCCGCCTAGCGATAGTGCTTCCGGATTTGCGCCGCGCGCCGGTAGAGTTCCACTAAGTCGTTGTCGATTCCCTCAATGAGTAAGCCGGTCATTCGCTGCTCAAGGCTGGCACCGTGCCAGAGGTGGCGCGCTGTCATGTCGCGCAGCCGCAGATGAAACTCATACAACGATTCTTCCAGGTCTGCCACGTCGTCGGCCAGCGCGTTTTCAGGGGTTTGCGTATTCATGTTTTTCTTCTCCGTAATGATCAGGCGGCGCGCACGCTGCGCTGGGCGTAAAGGCGGCGCAGGCCGGCGGCGTGGTACTGCTCCAGCAGCTCGATACCGATCCAGCGGCGCCCGCATTCCTGGGCGGCCACACAGGTCGAACCGCTGCCGGCGAACGGATCCAGCACAATGGCGCCCGGCTGTGTAAAGGTTTCAATCAGCGGCCGCAGGATGCTGAGCGGCTTCTCGGTCGGGTGGTGGCGGTTGCCGGTGTATTCCCATGGCATCACGTCCGGCAGCGGTTTTGCCGGCAGCGGCGGGCGCCCCTTCGCCAGCAGGTAGGCACTTTCATGCTGATAGCCAACAAAGGCCGACTTTGAGGCGTAGGGCTTGGTGAAAACCAGGTGACCGACAACGCGAAAACCCGCTTCCTTCCAGGCCTGCATGAACGTGTCCACGCGGTTCCAGCCGTAGAAACTGACCGCCAGGCTGTTATCTTTCAGCACCCGGTACATTTCCCGGCTCGCCGGCAGCACCCAGTCGCTGTTTACGTCATTCGCAATGGTGCGCCCGGACCGGTCTTTAAAGCCGACCAGGTACGGCGGATCGGTGAGGATGAAATCAATGCTTTTGTCCGGAAAGCCGCCCATAACCTGTACGCTGTCGCCGCGCATGAATCGTGACATTGCTGTGCTCCTGTGGATGAAGGGGGCACCCCTCTGGTGCCGTGACCTCCACAAAGCCGGGCGACCAGCTGAGCAAACAGGGGCGGACGCGCAAGCCGCACGCGCCGCCGGAGCGGACTGAATGTCCCGCGCACGGCGGGGAACGGGTGAGCAGGCCGGCGACAGCTTCCCTTGTTTGCGAGGCCGCCCGGCTACCGTGAGGGCACGGCACTATATGCCCGCCGGTGCTGACGCGCAGCAGAGGCGCCGGCCATAAAGCGGAGCGCAGCGACAACCTTTAATGTTTAAATTATGTTGAGTTTTTTTGGCGATTATTCATCATGTTGCGGCATCTTAATTAACTCAGGGAGAGTTAAATGACTGACTATGACAGCTCTGTTGCTGCAGCCCCTTTTTCACTACGCAAGGCTTTCGGGCTTTATGCGCTGTTTCTTTTGATAATTTGCCTATTGATGACCGTTATTAGTAAAACGACATGGTTTCCGGGCATTATTGGGGTTGTGGCGTATCTCGCGTTCGGCTTCATGCTTAATCGTCTCGTCCTGCGGCGCTTAGGCTGGCATCCGCTCTACAACACGCTTTACAATGTTTCCAGAGAAAAGCTGTCTGCCTTCCTGTTTTGGCCACTATGGTACCTGGTGCTGTTTTTCAGGCTTTTCGTGAATAAAGTGCTCTGACCTGCGCTTTTACCCGCTATTTTGCACAATGAAAGTTTATTAATGCCGCATCCCTGCGGCATTTCAGGCAAGCCGTTCTGCAGCGGCTTATTCAGCTCCCTGCTCCCGTCCCGCCAGTACCACGTCAGCGCAGTGCAGCATGAAACCCCAGCTGAGGCTGGAACCGGTGTCAAGCGACGCGTCAGCCAGTGCGATAATCTGTCTGACCTCATCAGGCGTCAGCGCCGGCTTAATGCCGCTAAAGTCATCCGCCATCCAGATATGCGCCACACAGGGAGTTTCCGGGTCGAAACGTGCCAGGTCAGCCATCAGTCCGGCGATCGTCAGTTCTCTTTTCATCTTTTTTCCGGCGGGATAATCCCGCCGCCTCCGTTTCAGCCGCCGTAGCTGGCCACGTTGCCGATAATCCAGTCCGGACCGGTCACTGCAAAGCAACCGTCCTCATCCTCACTCCATTCAAGCGAATCACTGAAAGCTTCCGTCTGCATGCCGTTGGTGTAGGCTGCATAGCCGCAGAAATCGCCGCCTGCTTCGGCATACCAGTGCGTAACGGTGACGCTGTAACGCTCACTCAGCGCTGTCAGTACGTCTGCAGCCGGTGGCGCCCAGGGCGTAAAAAAATCGGCGTCAAAGGAAGTGCTGGTACCGCCGGAGAATTCCAGGTTGAATGCGCGTGGCCACTTCGTCCCGCAGCGGTCGGAGATATCCGTAAATCCATCCCTTACGCCCTCAAGCAGACGACCGTTATAGCCGTTGATTTCCACATCGAGGCGCGGGGCGATCAGCTGCAGCATGTCAAAGGGCAGCGCAGCCTCCGGCATAAAAGTGTGACGGCACAGCCGGTTCCACATTTCGCCCGGTTCACCCTCGCCGAACGCAAACTGCCAGTCATATGCCTTGCGCTTCCACAGCGCTGCGATGACAGCCTGCTGCCCTGCGTTCAGCGCATCCCACGGCCAGCTGCTGATGCCGCAGGCGATCCACAGTGTGTGCAGCTCGCCGCAGGTATCTTTCGTCAGCTCTGCGCCACTCTTCAGATAGCTGAGCCACTGCGTGAACGCCCTGTTTTCCGGCGTGTCGCAGCCGTTACGTACCGTGAGCGCCGGATAAGGCGGATAACGGACGTCTCCGACAGGCTGCAGCAGGCCGGCGCAACCGGCGAGAAACAGCTGAATGCCCTCAGCTGTCGCCCGGACATACTCCGGGCGGTTGCCGCCATTAAAAAAAGTTCTGACCCGCTCAATATCGCTGCTGCTGCCGATCACCTGAAGCCGGTTTGCACACCAGTTTGGCATGACTGTTTCCTCCGTTAAGGGTTGCACGGCGCCATCTGCACCGTGCCGCCACAAAAGCCGGGCGACCAGCTGAGCAAACAGGGGCGGACGCGCAAGCCGCACGCGCCGCCGGAGCGGACTGAATGTCCCGCGCACGGCGGGGAACGGGTGAGCAGGCCGGCGACAGCTTCCCTTGTTTGTGAGGCCGCCCGGCTAAAGTGAAGGCACGGTGCTGCCCGACGGAACGGAGGGAGGTATTCAGGCAACAGGAACATTTAAAAAGTGCAGTTTTTGCACTTTTTTGCGCTATTATTGAGTCATTGAATCGGGAGAATTTGTATGACGGGATGGCAGCTAAAACTGTGGCGGAAAAGTCTTCTCTGGAGTCGCGAACGGGCCGCTGCTGAGCTGGGCGTCAGCCTGCGGACCTATAAAGACTATGAAAATACGGAACAAGTGAAACGTGCTGTCGCCATGGCCACCGTCACACTTACGCTCATAAACGAGATGCCGGCGCTGCAGTCTGATCGGGTGAGTAAGGAGCTATTGATGCAGATGCTCCGGGAAATGACTAATACCGAAGCTTTGCAATGATGGCGCCTGCCTTAGGGTTGTGTCCGACATGCGTGATGAGCGGCAGTCCGTTATTAGGTTTAGGGTTAATTTAATATTAAAACAATATCAAAAAGACAGTGGCAAGGTTAGATGTTCTCTTAAAGGAGACACTATTGCTCACTCTCCTTCTGATAAACGGGATCGGTGCCGCGCGGGAATTTCAGCGCTTCAATCCGGTAAAACGCCAAACGCTCCCGGAAGTATTCACGCAGTTCTTCAGGCTGCTGCCGCTCCACTTCGCCGGGGAACACCGGCAGGTTCATGCGTTCTTTCCAGGCCACGCCAGACGCGGCTAAATCCACGTTAACTCTGTCTCGTTCTTCCCGCGACCGTGTTGCAAGGTTATAGGACATGATGTTTCCTCCGGACATCAGTATACCGCCTATGCTCAATAGCAGGAGGTGATTATGTGTGGACGATTTGCGCAGTACAGCAGCAGGGATGAATATTTTGAGGCCCTTGGCGCCGGCCCGGAAGAATTAACCCGAGACCCGGAGCCTGTTGGCCGGTACAACGTGGCGCCGGGCACGAAGGTCCTGTTGCTCAGTGAACGCGACGGGGATCTGGCGTTCGACCCGGTCTACTGGGGCTATGGTCCGGAGTGGTGGGATAAGGCGCCGCTCATTAACGCCCGCGGTGAAACCGCTGCGTCAGGGCGCATGTTTAAACCGCTGTGGGAACACGGCCGGGCCGTCGTGCCGGCAGATGGCTGGTTTGAGTGGCAAAAAAGCGGTGCCGGAAAACAGCCCTATTTCATTTACCACCGTGACAGGCAGCCGCTGTTTTTTGCAGCTATCGGGAAGCCGCCCTTCGACCGGGAGCACGGGCGCGAAGGCTTCGTCATCGTCACCGCGGCCAGCAATCAGGGCATGGTTGATATACACGACCGTCGTCCACTGGTGCTGACGGCAGACGCGGTACGGGAGTGGCTGAGTCAGGATACCTCGCCGGCGCGCGCCGCGGATATTGCGCGGGACAGTGCGCTGCCTGAGTCCGCCTTTACCTGGCATCCGGTGGCCACAAAGGTGGGCAACATTCATAACCAGGGGGCGGAGCTTATTCGTGAAACTGATGCAGGCTGATCGCCGGTCATCGCGAAGATTCTGTTTCGCCGCTGCCGGCATATCCTGAGAACTGACGGAACCTGATCATAAACAGATGCTGCTGTGCCATAAAAACAGCCCGGCCGCTGGGTGCCGGGCTGCAAGGGTATAACCGGAAACGCCTCTCCACGTCTGCCGGCCCTGACCTGAGCATAGTGGCGCCGCTCAGCATCAGCCAGTATGACCTCCATAAAAATTTCCCGGTGACTCAGTCAGATGGCTTCGCTTTGGCACCAACCCGTTTCGCTCCCTCTTGCCAGATAATTCCCCCTCAATAATACTGTATGTATAAACAGTAAAATAACGGGAGGAATTTTATGCGCGATTTACTCAGCACTTTCGCAGTCACACTGCAGCATGGCCGGGGCATCAGATCATGAACCCGGGCAGCTATACCGCCGGCCTGACGCTGCTCTGGCCACCCATTTTTACGCCGAGGCTCAGGGTACCGCTTTATGCCGATCCGTGCGCCGCCGGCTTCCCCTCCCCTGCACAGGACTACGTCGAGAAAGAACTTGATCTGAACGAGCTGTGCATCCGCCGGCGCTCCTCAACATTCTTCGTGCGCGCCAGCGGCAACAGCATGCGTGACCTGGGCCTCTGCGACGGCGACGTCATGGTGGTTGACCGGGCCGAGGAGGCCGCGCACGGCGATATCGTGATTGCCGAGGTCAACGGCGAGTTTACGGTCAAACGCCTGCAGCTGCAGCCCAGGCTCGCGCTGCTGCCCATGAATCCGGCCTACCCGGTGATCTATCCCGAGGAGCTGCAGCTGCTCGGCGTCGTGACCTGGTTCTTTAACAGCACCCGTGCCCGCCGGAGGTGATCATGCCCATGTTTGGTCTGGCCGACGTTAACTCCTTTTATGCCAGCTGCGAGGCGCTCTTCCGCCCTGACCTGCGCGGCAGGCCGGTGGTGGTTCTGAGCAACAACGACGGCTGCGTCATCGCACGCAGCGCCGCCGCCAAAAAACTCGGCATAAAAATGGGCGCCCCGTGGTTTCAGATAAGGGGGCAGGATTTTGCCGAGCGCGTGCATGTGTTCAGCTCAAACTATGCGCTTTAGTAAGTTAAGTGGAATGCAACATTGATTTGTGTAAAATTCAACCAGACACTCTGCTCTGAAAGGTGAATTTATGGTCACCATTCCACTTTGTTCGCAAGCCATATGTCTTTATGAACAATGGCTGAAAATACTTTCGGATCTTGGTCGAGCGCGGGCTACGGTTATCGCTTACCGTACCGCCCTCCATCACTTTTTCGGCTTTTGCAGTCAAAAGGGGTTATTGCCAGAGCAAGCCACTTTTGAAGATATCGCGGCTTATATTCGTCCTCAGCTACCCGGCATGCCTTATCCTGCTGCAAGCGCAACCCTGCAACTTCGACTTTCAGCCATTAGATTATGGTTTGACTATCTAATTTATACAGATGTTATAAGCCGGAATCCTTTACCCCGATCAGGCTTACCTGGAATGTCTGCCAGTGGACGTGCACTGGTTCCGCGAATTATCACCCTTCCAAAGATTCCTGAAGATTCTCGCTGGCAGCACTTTTTGAACTACGTTTCCGAACGTTCATTGCGTGATCGCCTGATGTTGGCTCTTGCCTATTGCGGCGCACTCCGGCGCGCAGAGGTGACTGCAATTGCAGTTGAAGATATAGACCCTGCACACAGACTTATTCGTATCCGGGCTGAAAACACCAAAAATAAATGTGAAAGAATTGTATGTTATGGTCCGGATATTACGCCGGTACTGGCAGCGCATCTCAGAAGTCTACGTGTATCGGGCATAACCGGAGGAGCATTATTCCGTTCGGTTTCGGACCGTAACTACGGTTCCCCGCTCTCATACTGGAGCTGGAGTAAAACGGTTCGTGATTGGGCAGATAAAGCTGAACTTCCGGAACTGACTACGCACACTTTTCGCCACCTTCGATTAACTCATCTTGCCAGAGCTGGCTGGAAACTCCATGAGATAGCAACCTACGCAGGCCATCGTGACTTACGTACAACGCAGATCTATATCCATCTTTCAGGGTCCGAACTGGCAGCCAGGATGGCGCTGACTGTTGCAGATATTGATCGCAAAGTAGCGGGTATCATGTTTAGCCGGGAGAAACTTAATGAAAAGCAGGTGTAAAGAAGAATTTGTTTACTCTCCTTTCTGTTGTACAGATTATGATCTGCACAGCGAGTTAAGGTCTGGCGAGACAGAAGCACTCAGCACCAGTCATAAAAGATCCCGCAACTATTCTAAAACGGGTCCTCTTGGTTCTTTGATTGCTCCGCTCATGGATATTGCCTACAAAAGTGGCACCTAACATTAGCTCTGAATGGGTCTTGTGGTGCCGACGCTGGCGTAAAACCTCTGTGCTTCGGCCCAGATCAAGGGAAAGCCAGTACAGTTTTATTCTCCGCTGCGGTCTCTGGCTGAAAAGGGAGCACCCGTACGTTAACACTCCCGCTGACTGGTCTGTTGAAATCTGTGCCAGTTTTATTGCCGCTGTAGGAAGAATGAAAGTTGATGAACTGGCATTGGGTACAAGCCGCGGGCAGCGGCGATCCAGACGTTCCGGCGAGCCAATGATGCCGCAGTCGCGCGCACATTTTGTCTATTCATTGCGTCGTTTTATGATTGATTGTGAAAACTGGGGATGGGTATGCCTTAAATTCAGCCCAGCCCGTCATCTCGCAACCCCCAATACCCCTCTGTTCAGGCATGGCGTCAACCCCCGCGTAATTGACGATCCCGTATGGCTCAAACTTATCTGGGCAAGCCTTAATCTGCGTCGGGAAGACTTACTCAGCGAAATTCATTATCCGCTGTCAATGATCCAGGCGATGGCTGTTCTCTGGACGCATGCCGGATTGCGACAGAATGAGCGGCTGAGGCTGACGACAGGATGTATTACGCCTCAGTCTGACGATATTATCAGAGAAGATGGCAGTATCGTACCAGCCGGGACTCTGTGCTTCCTGAAAGTGCCTGCAGGAAAAACATCCCGGGCTTTCGTTAAACCCGTTTCAGCTGTAGTGAAAATGTTTGTTGAGTGCTGGTTAAAAGAACGGCCAGAAGAACAGGCAGAATTAAATGATGAACGGACCGGAGAAAAAGTGCGCTACCTTTTTCAGTATCGTGGCAAGCTTGCTGGAAGAACCGTAATTAACCGAACCGTTATCCCAATTTTGTGTGCGAGAGCAGGTTTGCCTGGTGAAGACAGCGCTGGCTCTATCACAAGTCATAGGGGGCGGGCATCCGCCGTAACTGCGCTGTCCAGCGTTCCGCAGGGCATGTCGCTTTACGAACTGATGCAGTGGGCAGGTCACTCTACACCACAGTCAACTATGCATTATATTCGCATAAGGCCTACGCAGCTGGCTGCGTCCTTCGTTAAGGCTGATCGAATATCACATATGATTAGCGTATTGATTGACCATGATCCTGATACCTTCAGTCTTACAGGTCCGGCCATGTACTATGATTTGGGCGATTCTTATTGCACAAATCCTTTCTGGAGTAATTGCCCACATCGCATGGCCTGTATCGGATGCGACTTCAATCTTCCTAAAAAAAGTGCAAAAAGTTTACTTATTGAAAGTAAGTCGTCCGTGAGGCGTTATATGGAGGAAGTGCCTTTGACAAGTGATGAAAAGGCGATTATTGAAAGAGACATACAGAAAATAAATATAGCCCTGAAAAAGAACCCATAAGATATTAGTTACCTACCTGCCAGTGGTTTTTTAAAATTAGATAAGAAAAAATCAATTCCTGAACATAAACAGACAGCATCATTAACACTATCTTTCATACTCTTCTTTGCACATAAAAATAAAGCCCGCCACAGTCAGACGGGCCGGCTGAATTCAGCCAAAAGATTTAACAATCAGATATTTAAAGAGGGTGAATCACACAACATCCGGGACACAGTTGAAAGCTCAGGAGAACCGTAGGTAATCCTGTATAACAGGATAATAAAATCTATTGTGCCTGCTGCAGCATTTTGCGATGCATATCAATAATGCTCTGGTGTGCCGGGGAGTTTGCATTGTTCATGGTTTCATGAGCAATGATTGCCTGCTCATGTTCGTTCATCGACGTGGGCTTAGACATCGACATGCAACTCATACTGGCACACTCACTGTTTTTTTCCGGTGACTGATTTGCCCAGGCCGATGTAACAGTCAGCATAGTTACGGCTGTAACAAGAATAAACTTTTTCATTTCAGATTCCTTCGCATTAAATAATAAAACCAGCTTTTAGCCAGACGGTGTATCACTGCTTCAGTGGTTTCTATCGTAGAGTAAAAACGAAAGTAAAGGTTAAATATGACAGAAATGTAATTTAAATCAGATCTTTTCAAGATGACAGGATTGTAATCATCCGCTCAGGCTGGCTGTGATAGTTTGTAGTTATTCATATAAACATTCTTTCACAGACAGTTTTGGCACATCAGAATCAGAACGTTCTTCTGACTGAAGTACCTATTTCGGAGCACAGTCATGCCGCTAAAAAGTTCACGACGCGACTTTATAAAAGGGATTACAGCCGCCGGTATTGTCGGAGGGGTTGGCCTGCGATCCTTTGATGCCTTTTCAGCAGTAAGTCTGATGAGCGCACGCACGATGACCGGAACTGAGTTTGATTTATTTATCGCAGAAACTCCGCTCAATATCACGGGTAAACCCCGTTATGCCAAAACGATTAATGCCGGGTTACCGGGCCCGCTGCTGCGCTGGAAGGAAGGAGATACCGTCACGCTGCGCGTCAGAAACCGACTCGATGAACCTACCTCCATTCACTGGCACGGCATTATCCTGCCTGCCAACATGGACGGCGTTCCGGGTCTCAGCTTCCACGGCATAGAGCCGGATAATACTTACGTCTACTCCTTTCGTGTAAAGCAGAATGGAACCTACTGGTATCACAGTCATTCCGGTCTGCAGGAGCAGGACGGTGTGTACGGGCCAATCATTATTGATGCTGCAGATCCGGAACCGTTCACATATGACCGGGAGCATGTGATCATGCTGACTGACTGGTCTGACGAAAATGCATCCGCCATTCTCGCAAAGCTTAAAAAACAGTCTGATTATTACAACTTTGCCAAACCTACCGCACGCGAGTTCTTCAGGGATGCCCGGGAAAAAGGCCTCAGCAATACGCTGGCGGACCGTAAGATGTGGGCTGAAATGAAAATGAACCCTACTGACCTCGCCGACGTCAGTGGGGCTACGTACACCTACCTGATGAACGGTCAGGGGCCAGCAAAAAACTGGACTGGTCTTTTCCGCAAGGGTGAAAAAATTCGCCTGCGCTTTATTAACGGCTCCGCCATGACTTATTTCGACGTGCGGATCCCTGGCCTGAAGATGACCGTGGTTGCCGCTGATGGTCAGTATATCAACCCTGTCGCCGTGGATGAATTCCGCATTGCTGTTGCTGAAACCTATGATGTCATTGTGGAACCGGCTCAGGATGCCTATACCATTTTCGCACAGTCGATGGACCGAAGCGGTTATGCACGGGGGACGCTCGCCTCACGTGAGGGGCTTTCAGCCCCCGTCCCCTCTGTCGACGCCCGGCCCTGGCTGACCATGGATGATATGGGCATGGGAGGCATGGATCATGGAAGCATGGGCGGAATGGATCACAGTAGCATGGCTGATGCAGGACAGATGCAGGGCATGGATGGCGGTGAAATGCAGGGCATGGATGGCAACAGCATGCCTGCCGCTGCAGCCGGCAGCATGGCGGGCATGGATCACGGCAGTATGGCCGGTATGGATCACGGCAGTATGGCTGGAATGAGTGATATGCAAAAGCATCCGGCTTCTGAAACCGGTAATCCTCTGGTCGATATGCAGGCCATGATGCCCACTCCTAAACTCAGCGATCCGGGTATCGGGCTGCGTAATAACGGACGTAAGGTCCTGACATATGCCGATCTGAAAAGCACGTTCGAAGACCCGGACGGGCGAGAGCCGTCACGTACCATCGAACTTCACCTCACCGGACACATGGAAAAATTTGCCTGGTCTTTTAACGGCATAAAATTTTCTGATTCAGAGCCCGTCACACTCCGGTACGGCGAGCGAGTCCGTATTGTACTCGTTAATGACACCATGATGACTCACCCGATTCATCTGCATGGCATGTGGAGCGATCTGGAAGATGAGGAGGGTAATTTCCTTGTCCGTAAGCACACCATTGATATGCCACCGGGAACCCGCCGCAGTTATCGGGTTACCGCTGATGCGCTGGGCCGCTGGGCTTATCACTGTCACCTGCTGTTTCATATGGAAACCGGCATGTTCCGCGAAGTCCGGGTAATTGAGTGAGGTACTTCTGATGTCAGTTTCTGAACGCATTAACAAGAAAAAAATCATTTCCTGCCCTGCAGTCAGCCTGCTGATTCTGTCAGCATTTTCTGGCAGTTATATATCCACAGCACAGGCCGCAGATTCTGCATCGATGCCCAGTATGCAGGGGCACGACATGAAAGGCATGGACCATTCAAAAATGAGTGGCATGGATCATTCTGGTATGGAAAACATGGCCGGGATGGATCACTCCGGAATGGGAAACATGGCGGGTATGGAAAGTATGTCCGGAATGGATGGCATGGAGTCTATGCAGCCTGCCGCCCCGACCGAGAGCCGCACACCGATTCCGACATTGACCGATGCCGATCGGCGGGCAGCATTTCCGGATGTACACGGGCATAAAGTGCATGACAGCAGCATTAACTGGTATGTGCTGGCCGACCAGCTGGAGTGGCAAAAAAACAATGATTCCGGCGGGTTCAGCTGGGATGTCAGCGGCTGGGTTGGTGGCGATATAGATCGCCTCTGGTTACGCAGTGAAGGTGAAACCAGCAAAGGAAAAACGGAAAGCGCCGAAGTTCAGGCTCTCTGGGGACACGCAGTCTCACCGTGGTGGGACGTCGTCGCCGGTGCGCGTCAGGATTTCAGGCCCGGCCGGCAGCAGACCTGGCTTGCTGCCGGTTTTCAGGGTATGCCGCTTTATAACCTGGAAACCGAGCTGACCGCGTTTGCCGGTGAAAGGGGGCGGACGGCTTTGCGTTTTGAGACTGAATATGACGTGTTGCTGACCAACAGGCTGATCCTGCAGCCGTCACTGGAGGCGAATGTCTTCAGCAAAGATGATAAGGACCGGGAGACCGGAAAAGGGCTGTCTAATACCGAACTCTCGCTGCGGCTTCGTTATGAAGTGAGGCGTGAATTTGCGCCCTATATCGGAGTTTCATGGAATCAGCTGTACGGCAATACCGCCGACATGGCCGCCCGCGAGGGAGAAAAGGATAACGAAGTACGTTTCCTGCTCGGAGCCCGCGTGTGGTTCTGAAGTAGTTAATTTTAATAAACAACAAGACAGGTATGACTATGAAATATTCTTTTGCTGCTTACGCCATCGCTGTTGCTGCTTCTTTTGCCGCGTTCACTGCACAGGCACACCCGGAGCTGGCCTCATCTGTTCCTGCAGACAAGTCGCAGGTATCCGCTCCTGCGAAAGTTGAACTGCACTTTACAGAAAACCTGGTTACGAAATTTTCAGGTGCCCGCCTGGTCATGACGGCCATGCCGGGTATGTCCTCTCATTCACCGATGCCTGTAGCCGCGAAAGTAGCAGCAGGCAGCGATCCAAAAACGATGGTGATTACGCCAGCTAAGCCTCTTGGCGCCGGTACCTATAAAGTGGAATGGCGCGCGGTCTCTTCCGATACGCATCCGCGCACCGGTAACTACAGTTTTGATGTGAAGTAATATCATGAACGATCAGACCTTTATTGTTATCCGTTTTTTTCTTTATCTGGACCTGATGGTTTTATTTGGTCTGCCCTTATTTGAACTGTATGCCGTCAGGGGAAAACTTAAAAAATCGGTGTCACTTTTCAGCGTCTGGTCGTTCTACTTCCTGTTGATTTCGGCAGGCATTGTTTTATCGCTGGCTAATATGCTGCTTGTCGCTAAGGCAATGAGCGGCATGACTGATGCCGGCGAAATTACGCTTCACATTATGGAGATGGTAATCGGGGAAACAGCCGTCGGCCTGAGCTGGGTTATACGCCTGATTGCGCTGTTGATCGCTTTTATGGGGCTTGGGTTACGTCTGCGCAATGCCCGCATATCCCATTATGTACTGACTCTGTCAGGAGGCGTTGCACTGTCTACGCTTGCCTGGGGTGGCCATGCTGCAATGAATGACGGGCCTGATTACTGGCTTCACCTTTTGAGTGATATAGTTCATTTGTCGGCAGCGGGAGCATGGGTTGGAGCCCTGGCGGCATTCAGTATCCTGCTGTGCCTGAAAAAAGCTGAAAATGCCGGCCACGCCCGTCAGCTTTCTGATGCGCTGACAGGATTTGGCAGAACAGGGTCTGTGATTGTTGTCAGCATCGTTCTGACCGCCGGGATTAATTTTTTCTATATTGTTGACGATCCCTTCCGGACGCTGCCGGGCAGTCATTACGGGTTACTATTGCTTACCAAAACCGCACTTTTCTTTGTGATGCTGTTGCTGGCGGCCGCTAACCGCTTCAGGCTGGCTCCCAGACTGGAAACCGCCCTGAGTCAGGGCAGGTATAAGACAGGAATTGCACTGATGCGCAGAAGTATTATCACAGAATTCAGTGTATCCATCCTGATCCTCGCAACCGTAGCATGGCTTGGCACCCTGTCGCCCGGCTCGGGTATGGAGTAATCATTAAGCTGAAACGGGATCTGTCGCCATGAACTCAATTCTTATCGTTGAGGACGAACTTAAAACAGGAACTTACCTCAGACAAGGCCTCCAGGAGGCGGGCTACAACGTGACCCTGGTCAATGACGGCCTGCAGGGGCTTGAGCACATACTGAAGCAGCGTTATGACCTTATCATTCTGGATATTATGCTGCCCTCCATGGACGGATGGGATATCCTGCGGCAGATGAGAATGGCCCGTCATGAAGAACCCGTGCTGTTTCTTACCGCAAAAGACAATATCAGCGAAAAAATCAGAGGCCTCGATCTGGGGGCCGATGACTATCTGCTCAAGCCCTTCGACTTTGCTGAGCTGCTGGCCCGCATCCGGACGCAGCTGAGGCGTAACCGCTCACAGACGGGCGGTATACTTACCATTGCAGACCTGACTATAGATGTCGCCCGCCGGAGTGTCAGCAGATCCGGGAAACGAATCCATCTTTCATCCAAAGAGTTTTCTCTCCTGGAGCTGTTGCTGCAGCGTCGTGGAGAAGTTCTGCCCCGAAACCTGCTTTCTTCGCTGGTGTGGAATATAAATTTTGAAAGTGACACGAATGTTATTGATGTGGCTGTCCGGCGCCTGCGCAGCAAAATTGACGACGACTTCAGCCCAAAGCTTATTCATACCGTACGGGGAATCGGCTACGTACTGGAGATCCGTGAAGAGTGAAGCGTAACTGGTCCCTGACGTCCAGGCTGAGCATTGTGTTTGCAGGCGTCATGATGTCTGTATGGCTGCTTTCGAGCGCCTTACTGGTGACCGCGCTGGACAGCTATTTCCGTAATCAGGATCTGACGCTGCTTAACGGAAAGCTTGAGCTGGCAACCGAGCTCCTTGAAGGAGAGTTTCATAGCGGCCGCCTGAACAACGCCGGGCTGGCACGTAAGTTAGCCGATGCGATGGTAGGCCATAGTGGACTTTATCTGTCCGTCAGAACTGCGGACAACCGGATACTGACCGACTATGTTTCTCCGGGGTTTCCGGTTCCGGAACAGCGCTTTGCCGTTAATATACATCAGCCCGGTGTCCTTCAGACGACTGAAGATAACGGGTGGCGCTATAACGTTATCGTCAGAAAAGTGAGTGTGCCGGATGCCAGCGGGCAGCGCGATATGCTGATAACCGCTGCCTATGATACGAGCCTTCACGACGCCTTTATTGCCCAGCTAAAGAAGTGGCTGATCTGGTTTAACGGGGGCCTGATTTTTATATCGATACTGCTGGGCTGGATTGTCACCAGAATAGGGCTGCGGCCGCTTAACGAAATTAACCGCCTGGCCTCGGCAGTAACCGTTAATAACCTCGGCGAGCGCCTGCCGGCGCACCGGCTACCCGCTGAGCTCCTGCCTACGGTTGCAGAGTTCAACAGCATGCTGGAGAGGCTCGAAAGCTCCTTCCGGCGCCTGTCCGAATTTTCATCGGATATTGCTCACGAGCTTCGCACCCCTGTCAGCAATCTGATGATGCAGACGCAGGTCGCGTTGTCACGGGAGCGTGATGCTGACAGTTACAGGGAAATCCTTTTTTCCAATCTTGAAGAGCTGGGCAGACTTGCCAGAATGAGCAGCGATATGCTTTTCCTGGCTAAGTCAGATAATGGCCTTCTCTCCCTCAGCAAAGAAACAATTACGGCAAATACTGAAATTACCGAGCTGATTGAGTTTTTTGAACCCCTGGCAGCTGAAAATGGAAAATCCCTTAATCTTGAGGGCGATGCCTGCTTTGCCGGTGACCGGCTGATGATTCGGCGGGCGCTGAGTAATCTCATAACGAATGCAATAAAGTATTCTGTAGAGGGCGATGAGATCCTGATCTGCGCAGAGCAAGTGGGAACGATGGCTTATATACACGTATCGAACCGTACCCGTGTCATTACTGATAAAAATATCACGAGACTCTTCGACCGGTTTTACCGGGCAGATACGTCTCGTCAGCATAATACGGACGGTGCAGGGCTCGGTCTCTCAATCACGCGATCTATTCTGCTGGCACACAATGGTTCGCTACAGGCTGTGATGAACGGCGAGATGATTACCTTTACGGTAGAATTACCGGCAGCCTGACTTTGCGCTTATGCTTTTTTGTTCCAGACTTATACCTGTAACGACAACTCTGTGATCTGCATCAGAAGACTCTTCCGAAAAGAGTGGAAGGATATCTGATGACGATCTGCAACCCTGATTTTATCTGATGCTGAGAAGGAACGAATCATGAAGAAATTTTCTCTGACACTGGCTGCGCTGATGCTTGCCCTGCCGGCAGCCGTTATGGCCCAGAAGCCGGATATGAAAATGTCGCATGACATGAACATGTCCCCGGCGTCAAAGGACTACATGTCTGGTATGCAGCAGATGCATGACGGCATGATGAACGCGGTCAAAGACAAGGATGCCGACAGGGCCTTTGCAAAAGGCATGATTGAGCATCACAAGGGGGCGATCGCTATGGCCGAAACAGAACTCAAATACGGAAAAGACCCTGAGATGAAGAAAATGGCTGAAAATATCATCAGTGCTCAGAAAGAAGAGATAAAGCAGATGGAAAACTGGCTCAAGAAGTAACATCAATAGTCAGTATATGCGCCGGATAAGTTAACGTCCTGATTTTATATGGCTCGCCCTGGCGAGTCATTGCCTGTCTTCTGTTCTCACATACCTCAGTGTCAAAGCCTGACCGCATATCTGGCAGAGTACGCCAGACAACGCCGGGCCTTGCATGTATTTTCCCCACCTGCTTATTGGTTTGTTAATGTTCAGCACCAAGATGAATCAAAACCGGGCACATTTTATACAAAGAAGCAGGTTAAATGCCTGCAGCCGCTTTGGTCTGCTTGCCAGATAAAACCGCCTCATTAATACTGTATTAATAAACAGTATAATTGTGAGGAGGATTTCAATGGTTTGTTCAAATGCAATTACCGTCATGCAGCAGTATATGCGGGGTCCAGGTTTATGAATATGGGCCGTTATGCAGAGGTCCTGACTTTACTCTGGTCCCCGCGCTTCCCACCGCCTGTCCGCATACCACTCTATGCGGAGTCCTGCGCCGCAGGCTCCCCCTCCCCTGCTCAGGATTACGTGGAGAAAGAACTCGATCTTAATGAGCTTTGCACAGGCCGACGAGCATCAACGTTGTTCGTACGTGCCAGCGGAAAAAGTATGCGCGATCTGGGATTTTTTAATGGTGACGTCATGATAGTTAATCACGCAGAGGAAGCGACCCACGGGGATATCGTTATTGCTAAGGTAAACGGTGAGTTTGCGGTCAAACGTCTTCAGCTATACCCGCTGCTCGCACTTCTGCCAATAAATCCGTCTTATTCCATTGTCTATCCTGAGGAGCTGCAGCTGCCAGGCGTAGTCACATGTTTTTTTAACAGCACGCGCGCACACCGGAGGTAGCTATGCCTGTGTTTGGCCTTGCCGACGTAAATTCGTTTTATGCCAGCTGTGAAGCCTTATTCCGCCCAGACCTGAGGGGTAAGCCTGTGGTGGTGCTGAGTAATAACGATGGATGCGTGATAGCCCGCAGCGCCGGCGCAAAAGCGCTGGGAATAAAAATGGGCACCCCATGGTTTCAGATTAAGGCGCAGAATTTTCAGGAAAGGGTATACGTGTTCAGCTCAAATTACGGGCTTTATCACAGCCTCAGCCAGCATGTTATGACGGCGCTGGAAGAAATAACCCCCCGGGTTGAGCAGTACAGTATCGATGAGATGTTCCTAGATCTGACCGGCATTGGCGGCTGCGAAGACTTTGAGCATTTTGGTCGGCGCCTCAGAGCACATGTTCTGAAAATAACCGGGTTGACAGTTGGGGTTGGTGTGGGACCAACCAAAACGCTGGCAAAATCAGCACAGTGGGCGAGTAAGGAGTGGAAACAGTTTCGTGGCGTGCTGGCGCTGACGCCAAAAAATCCGAAGTGTACTGAAACGCTGCTTGCTCATCAGCCCGTTGAAGAAGTATGGGGAGTGGGACGGCGTATCGGAAAGCGGCTCAATCTTATGGGCATTAAAACCGCGCTACAGCTGTCACTTGCACGCCCGAAGTTCATTCGTGATAACTTTTCCGTTGTGCTGGAGCGAACCGTTCGGGAACTCAACGGGGAATCATGTATCCCCCTCGAAGAACTCCCTCCTGCTAAGCAGCAGATAGTCTGCTCACGCTCTTTTGGCGAGCGTATCACCTCAAAAGACGCCATGCAGCAGGCGATATGTCAGTACGCTGCACGGGCAGCGGAAAAGCTGCGCGAAGAAAGCCAGTTTTGCCGCAACATAAGCGTATTTATCCGGACCTCACCATATACAAACGGCGAGGTGTTTTACGGCAACAGCGCCGGTGAAAAACTGACCCAGCCAACACAGGATACCCGGGACATAATTAAATCGGCGATGCGATCGCTCGATCGTATCTGGCTTGAGCAACGCAGATACATGAAAGCAGGCATTATGCTCGATAATTTCACACCGAATGGCATAAGTCAGCTCAATCTTTTTGACGATAACCAGCCGCAGGCTAACAGCGCACAGTTAATGAAAGTGCTGGACGGCTTCAACCAGTCCGGACTGGGAAATATCTGGTTTGCCGGGCAGGGAGTTAATCCGGAGTGGAAAATGAAGCGTGAAATGCTCAGCCCTGCCTGGACCACACGCTGGTCTGATATTCCCCGGGCGCGCGTGCTTTAAAGTTGAGTTTGTATTCCATATAAACCACAGTATGTCGCAGCGCACAATGACAGCCCTGGAGGAGATCACGCCCCGTGTTGAGCAGTATTCCATTGACGAAATGTTCCTGGACCTGACCGGCATCGATGGCTGCGAAGACTTTGAGCATTTCGGCCGGCGCCTGCGCGCGCACGTGCTGGCCACGACTGGCCTGACCGTCGGCGTGGGCATGGGGCCGACAAAAACCCTTGCAAAATCAGCGCAGTGGGCCAGCAAGGAGTGGCCGCAGTTCCGCGGGGTACTGGCGCTGACGCCGGGCAATCCGAAGCGTACCGCAACGCTGCTGGAAAACCAGCCCGTGGAGGAGATATGGGGCGTTGGCCGGCGCATCGGCAAAAGACTCAACCTGATGGGCATTGAAAACGCCCTGCAGCTCTCACGCACGCACCCTGCCCTCATCCGGAAAAACTTCAGCGTGGTGCTCGAGCGCACCGTTCGCGAGCTCAACGGGGAATCGTGCATTCCCCTCGAGGAGTTTGCGCCGACGAAACAGCAGATCGTCTGCAGCCGCTCTTTTGGTGAGCGCATTACGTCAAAAGTGGCCATGCAGGAAGCGCTGTGTCAGTACGCCACCCGTGCGGCGGAGAAGCTGAGAAATGAGCGCCAGTTCTGCCGGCGCATCAGCGTTTTTATCCGGACCTCGCCGCACGCGCAGGGAGAAGTCTTCTACGGCAACAGCGCCGGCGAGAATCTCACCCTGCCCACGCAGGATACGCGCGACGTGATCGGGGTGGCCATGCGATCGCTCGACCGCATCTGGCTTGACGGGCGGCGCTACATGAAGGCCGGCATTATGCTCGATGACTTCACGCCCAACGGCGTCAGTCAGCTGAATCTGTTCGATGAGGATAAGCCGCGGGCGAACAGCGCGCAGCTGATGAAGGTGCTGGACGGCATTAATCAGTCCGGGCTGGGGCACATGTGGTTTGCCCGTCAGGGTGTCAGCAATGAGTGGCAGATGAAACGCCAGATGCTTTCGCCGGCATGGACCACGCGCTGGGAGGACATTCCAGTTGCCCGCGTATTATAACCAATCCTCCTGTATTTCTGGCATAGGCGGGATTCTGTTCATTGCCTGCATTCTTGCATCTGCAGCGGCCCGACCGTCAGAATTACTCCAGGCGAATCCTCCCCCGTTACGTCATCCCTGCACCAACCTGGAGGTTTAAGTGATTCTGTCCAGTCCTGCTGGCTGTGCGGGATCTGGACTGCTATTATTGAGTTTCAATAAGATGAGGTTTGAGTATGAAAAGAATTACACCTCTTGAATCCGGCATTCACAAAATTAAGAACGCTCTAAATCAAGCCAACCAGTCAGGTACGCATAACGTAAGCGTCAAGCTACAAGAGCCGGAATACAAAGCGGTGATGCAAGATTTTTTAGCTGAAATTGCTAAACCGGATAATCACAAAACGGTCGCGTAAGCGGCCTTTTTAATGCCCCTCGTTTTATTTCCCCGCGCGGTTAGACATTCAGGTGTTTCTGCCCATCCCGCACCCGCCATTTTCGTCCTGGTGCGCCCGAAGCTGATGGGTTAAAATATATTCAACACCGTACAAGGTAAACACAATGGGAAATAACAACCTGCATGACCTGGAGCCGTTCCCGAATGAAAAAGCGGTGAATGACTTAGGAAAGTCCGAATCCGGTGGCAAGACGTCTTCGGTGCTTATGGTCAAAGAGCATTTATCTCCTGAAGAGTTTGCCATTCTCACCCGCACTAAAGCGGCAAACAGGCAGGGTATTCTTGATGAAATGCCACCTTACAGCCATGACGTGCTCGATCAGTTCAAGCAGATGATGAGGTCTTAAATCTGCGTTAACGCGCCAGCGGCCTTTTCACTTCCTGACTCACTCTTGTCACACAGCCCTGGTCGTTCAGGCCATTCTGCCCATGATAAAGCCCCCAAAGGAGGCTTTGTCTTCTTTATCAGTCAGCGTCTATTGCCAGCCGGTACATTTCATTTAAAGCAAACTCACGTACCGCCATCGTCTCAGTTTCATCCAGCACGTACGTACCGATCCGGATGTAAAATGCCTCGTAGCATCTGTAATTCAGCATGGTTCTGTTTAAACGATATCTGGAGCGAAAATCAGCCGTGGCGCTGATGATTGTCAGTAACAGGTCGTAAGATTTCATTGGAAAGTCTCCTGCTTGCGCAGGACTCTCCCGCGCTTTACACGGAAAATCGTCCCATCACGACCAAATCAGAGGCACTCTTTTTTTCGATTCTCCAGCTCTACCCTAACTATCAGGTGATTACGTCCAGTGCGCGTAAAGGAAAGGAGCAAAGCCCCTTCCTAATCTGATTAGTACGCCCAGACGACTGCGATGTACTTCCCGCTGAACCTCACCCTACCCACGCAGGATACGCGCGACGTGATCGGGGTGGCCATGCGATCGCTCGACCGAATCTGGCTTGACGGGCGACGCTATATGAAGGCCGGCATTATGCTCGATGACTTCACGCCCAACGGCGTCAGTCAGCTGAACCTGTTCGATGAGGATAAGCCGCGGGCGAATAGCGCGCAGCTGATGAAGGTGCTGGACGGCATCAATCAGTCCGGGTTGTGGCACATGTGGTTTGCGGGTCAGGGGATAAGTACAGAATGGAAAATGAAGCGTGAGATGCTTTCAACGGCTTGGACTACCCGGTGGGATGATGTTCCTGTCGCAAAGGTACTCTGAGGAGGCTTTCAGTGCTTAGTTAGTACAACGTTATTACATCGGAGGAAAGAGTATGACTGAGCTAATAATAACAAGATAACAACTTATTATGATAATATTCATGATTATGTCATTGATTTAAAACACTATAATTATCTTGTTAAGATAACATGTTGTGATTATAATCAATTACTAACTTGTTATCTTAAGAGGTTGTTATGATCATTGTTCTTGGTAGCCAAAAGGGCGGCGTTGGTAAAAGCACTTTAGCGGTCTCTATTGCTTCCTGCCTTAAGGCAGCCGGAAAATCAGTCATAATTGTCGACGCCGACGATCAGAAATCCGTTCTCACTTGGTATAACAACAGACCTGAAACATACCCTCATATTCCGGTTACCGGTGCTACCGGCAACATTAAAGCGATGCTGAAAGAGCATGAGAAATCATATGATTTCGTAATAGCCGACTGTGCAGGACGTGATAGTGCGGAAATGCGAAGTGGCCTTATGTCAGCAGATGTATTCATTTCACCTTTAAGACCCTCTCAGATGGATCTTGATGTTGTTCCGCATACCTGCGAAGTGTTCACTGCAGCAAAGGACTTTAACGAAGGTGTCAGAGGATATCTGGTGCTCAATATGGCTCCTACAAATATGTTCGTAAACGAAGCTCATCAGGCCGCGGAAGTCTTGGCTGAGTATCCTCAGATGCAACTGGCACAGTCGCGAATTTGCGATCGGAAAGCCCACCGAGATGCTTGGGCTGAGTCTTTGACTATTTATGAGACACAGAATGAAAAGGCTCAGGAAGAAATTTCTGCACTTGTTAAGGAAATCATTCAATGAGAAACAGATCTAATACACCTCCGAAAGACGAAAGTGCATTTATTAATGGAGGCTCTGCTGGATTAGGCTTGGTTCAAGAGAAAAAACACGAATCTAAGAGTAAAGCGAAACCAGTAAGCATCTCTTTTGCCGAGTCCAATTTGAGCGCCATTGATAACTGCATACGAGATGAGATGAATAAGTCAGGAACCCGGGTGAACCGTTCTGACATTGTTAGGGCTGCAATAACAAAGTTTGAGAATCTCAATACAGAAGAACGGTCTGAATTAATAAAAAACGCCAAACTTCAATAAGTTGAGTCATTATCATGATAACAAGATAATGTTTTATCAAGAAAATAAAATGTTAACTTGTTAAGTTAGTATCATGTTATTTAGTTTGAAATAGCGTTAGGATTCACCAATTTCCTGAGATCGTTTTCAAAATTGCCACAGCCTCATTCCCCGGCATCTGGAACTGCACCCGGTGCCGGGCCGCCACATCCAGCGCAAACACTCTGGTGTAAATCTCCGTCGACTTGATGCTTTTGTGCCCGAGAAGGCTCTGCAGCGCCTTGAGCGGCGTGCCGGCGTAAAGCATGTGCATGGCGTAGCTGTGCCGGAAGGTATGCAGGGTCACCGGAATGGAGAACGTCACGCCTTCTGACGCCGCCGCGCTGACCGCTTCGTTCAGCCAGGTCCGGGCCGTCCGGTCGGTGACCTCCCACAGCCGCACCCGTTCCATCCGGCCCGCGATTTCACTGCGCCGCTCCAGCGGAATGCGCAGGGTGGCGATCATCATCTCAAGCTGGTTAACGTACTGCGCGTCGGACAGCGGCACCAGGCGGTGGGGCACGGCACCGGCGGGCAGGCGTCCGGCGCGGCGCTCCACCTTCGCCTCCCGCTGCTTGAGCGTGGCCAGCTGCACGAACGGATACTGCTGGCGCAGCAAAAAGTCCCCTCTTGTAAGCGCCAGCGCCTCGCTGATGCGCGCGCCGGTGTTCCACAGCGTGGTGAACAGCATCTTGCGCCGCAGGTCGGGCATGAAGTGGAGCAGGGCGCTGACCTCGGGCGCCAGCAGATACTTGGGCAGGTCGTCGACGAGCGCGGCCATCTGCCGCAGTGCCAGTGCGGCGGGGTAGTCGATGGCCACCGGCAGCTGCGCCGGAAGGTGTGGATTCGTATATGAAATGAGACTGCTCACAGGCTGGTTTCCTCACGACTGTTCTGCAGCGGCACCGGTTCATGCCACGGCCTGTTTCTGATGTACTCAGCCGCGCGTCTTTTTCGTTCCCGGTTCCAGACACTGTGCATCATAGGAACGGCAGACCACTCATAATCCGCAAGACGGGTACTGGGTAAGGCGGCTTCTCTGCGCAAACGCATCGCCAGGATGACGGCCTTGATACCCATCCGGGCATACTGATACTGCCGCTCCTTAAAGTAATGTGTATGGAAAGGGGGATCGAAATTTTCCCATTCAGCTTCAATTGCTCTGTTAGCCTCATCCTGCAGCACCGGCAACTCACGTATGCGGAACATGTGAAGCGGATCAAGGACACGCCAGTCGCCGGTGATGGCTGACAGGTTAAGCTCGGGCAAAGAGGTGACAGGCTCATATTCGTGCTGACGTTCCCGGTTGGGTTGGCCGTCATCGGTCGCCACCCGTGCGCACTGTTCGACGTAGCGCTCAAGCATGAAAATCAGCTCTGTTGCTATGAAATGATATTCGCGTGTGCGTCTCTCTTCAGACGCCTGTTTCTCACGTTTCAGCGTAAACCGGTGCGTCAGCCAGATGCCCGCAAGAGCGATCCCCCCGGTCAGCAGGCCGGTAACAAGTCCGGTGGCCACGTTACCCCATATCCCTGGTCCGTGATCGACTAACTCAACGGCCAATGGATGTGAAGCCGCTGAGGCCAGCCCATAGTCGATCAGTTTTTCGCTAATCATTATTTATAAACGTCCGCCATTGTCATTGGTGCGTTTCTCGCGTATTTCAGGCACCGGCAAGGACATGCCGATTATGCTTTTTTCAATCTCCGCTATGAACGCGCCCACTTCCATTGCTTGAACCGGAATACCTTCCGGAGAGTGAAAAAGCTTGTCGTCATTCCGCGTAGCGTCATTTTTACAGACGGCAGGCGTTATTCCTGACGCTTTCCACTTGTTATCACTCAAATCAAGAATGGCCAGGGGGCGGCCAGAAGGGGTAACAAGTACTGGATGGAAGTCGTGAGGAGCATCTGAATGTAGCGGGCGGGAGTAGATCGAAGGCACAGGATTCTTTTTAATCCACAACGCCGAATGGCCTTTCATTTGATATGGTTTTATAAAACTCTTTAACTTAGCGCAACTTTCCATCGTCATATAATTACCCATAAAACTATTTCCTTATCAATATTAACCCTTGAAATTACCGCATCACCTTCTGCTCCGGATCCGCTTTCTTGCAAATATAGCACTTTCCCGGAAGCGTGGCGCGCCCGTTCCGGGGCAGCCAGCGCCGTTTTCGCTGCCGCGTGCGCCTGGCTCGCCCCGTATGTAGTGCCTGGAGCAGCTGGCACAGCCACTATATGTAGTGTTAGACGCAGAAAACCGCCCCCGTACCTGAAAGATCCGGTTCTCACCTTTTCCGGATCTGTGAAAAAACAGTGTGAAACAGACCTTCACGCGCTAGCATGGATTAAACGCCTGAACAAGAGAAGATGTCTGAAAGCGCACTCATGACGCAGTTCCGGCACCCTGCGAACGGGCAGGGTAAAACCACCACAGAATTCTGCGCTGAACTGCGTATCCGCTGCTCCGTTGCGCGGCGGGCACGCACACGGCCAGCCTGATAAACCAATTCGTCAGACAAGAGGGAACTGCATGTCAAAAATCCATCACATGGCCGGTGACAGAGAGGCCGGAAAGCACGTCATCTTTATTCACGGGCTGGGAGGACATTACGAAGACACATGGGCCTGCGGCAGGGACAGAAAGGTATTCTGGCCAGCGTGGCTGGCAGAAAATAATTCAGATGTATGCGTCTGGTCGATTGAATATGAGTCAAAGGTCGGTTATTTCATTGACGATACGATGGCGTTTAAAGATCGTGCGGCGAATATTGCCGAAGGTCTGTTCATTAAAAAAGAGTTAAAAGAGGGAGAAATAATTTTCATCGGGCACAGCATGGGTGGACTGTTAATTAAGCAGATACTCAGAATAGCTCAGGACATGAAAAATTTCAGTGATGAAGCAAATAATCTGGTATCCAGAATAACAGGCATTGCCTTTATCGGTACCCCGCACACCGGCTCAGACCTGTCTACAATCGGTAATATGCTGCCTGTCAGACTGGTAATGAGCTTAATTAAGCTGAGCCCTTCTGCCGCCACGCTTTATTTATACAGAAATAACCCTGAACTGAGAGAGTTAAACCGGTGGTCACGTGACTGGGTTCGTCATCACAAAATGCCAACTCTCAGCCTCGGCGAAACCAAAATTACAGGTTTTTTGGGCTGGATAGTAAAACCAGACAGCTCAGATGCAGGTTTCGCCGAGCATTTAAAACTGGTTGATAAAGACCATAACAGCGTCTGCAAGCCTGACGACCGTGAAGACCTGGTCTATCAGCTGATTGAGAATTTTGTTTTAAAAGAAAAAACTGACCGTCAGACGTTATGGCTGAGGGAATACGCGGGAAAGCATTATAACGGCTGGTCAGGTTACGGTAATTGGGCCGGTCCTAACAGCGAGTCCGGCTACATCATTGATGAAAAGGTTAAATTCTCCGATCCGGAATTGAACCCGGATGAAAAGGTCACCGCTGAAAGGGTCATTGATTCTGTACGCAACCGCCTGAGAAAAGCAGGCGCATCGGTAAGACTGGTGGGGCTTTCCGGGGTCGGTAAAACCCGGTTTGCACAGGCCCTCTTTGAGCCCGATACCGGGCTTGAACCGCTTTCACAGGAGTCGGTGTTTTACACTGATACTGCGCGAGAACCAGACCCGGTTCCAGCGGCATTGCTGGAAAAGCTTGTATCAAGCGGCCTCAGGGCAGTCCTGATAGTGGATAACTGTGGATCGGGTCTGCACAGAACGCTCACGGAACAATTAGGACAGGAGGCTGGTCATGTCAGCCTGCTGACCATTGAGTATGACATTCAGGAAGACACCCCGGCCAATACTGACATCATTGTGATGGAAACAGGTTCAGAAAAGCTTATTAAGGAATTAATCAAAAGGAATTACCCACACATTGGCCTGAACAGTATTCATAAAATTTCCGAATTTTCAGGAGGTAACGCGCGCGTCGCAATAGCTCTTGCATCGGCGGTTGGCCGGGATGACGACATATCCAGGCTGAAGGATAAAGAGCTTTTCAGCAGGCTGCTAAATCAGAGTGAGGCAGTCGGTGAGGATGTCAAGAAAAGTGCTGAAGTTCTTTCACTCGTTTATTCCTTCCGGCTGGAATCTGATAATGGCAAAAGCGAGGAGCTTGAATGCCTCAGCGGGGTTTCCGGCATCAGATATGAAGATCTGCTTCGTAGCACAAAAGTGCTTAAACGCAGGGGATTAGCTCAGACCCGGAGTACATGGATGGCTGTACTTCCGCACCCTGTGGCGAACGGGCTGGCCCAGATGGCTCTGGAGAATATTTCGCACGCAAATATCGCCGCGCATATCGATCCGGTCCTGACGCCCCGCATGTTCAGTTCATTCACGCGTCGCCTGGGCTATCTGGGCCGCTCACCGGAGGCTCATGCCTATGCCACGAAGCTCTTGGCGCCTGATGGCTTATTTGATACCTGTATTGCAGATTCACCGGTTGAAAAGAATTCAGCGTATACGCAGTGCTTCACGCTGATTTCCAATCTGGCCCCCGTTGCCCCATCCGAAACCCTGGCTTTTCTGGGACGCATGGCGGAGAGAGACAGTGCATTCTGCACCCGCATAAATCCTGCATTCATCACCATCACGCGCCTGCTTCGTTCACTGGCCTATGAGGGCAGGTATTTTAACGATTGCGCTTCCATGCTTTACCGTTTTGCGCTGAGCGAGAAGCCGTCGGAAAATACCAATTCCGTACTGGATATTCTCAGCAGCCTTTTTTCTGCTCATCTCTCCGGGACGCATGCCACCCCCGTGCAGAGGATCAGTTTTATAAAGGAACGGATTGAAAATCCGCGACGGGACATCAGCTTAAAGATGATGGGAAGCATGCTTCAGACCGGCGGCTTTGTCTCTCATCTTGGCTTCGATTTCGGCTCCAGCGTCAGAAATTACGGTTATTATCCTAAAAGTTACGATGAATATGAAAGATGGTTCACCGGCGTATTAAGGTTTGCAGACGAGACAGTTAAACAATTTCCGGACTGGCAGTCAGACGTAATAAAGCTGCTGATGAAACACCTGCGCGGGCTCTGGAATATCGGCATAGACTCCGTCAGGCAGGAATTACACGGCATCATAATCAGTAATATGAATAACCACACCTCTCCTGTTGTCTGGAGCGCGGTTTCCATGGTTTTAAAGTTCGATGATGAGAAGAATTCCCTCAAGGAAAAAGAGAAGCTCAGAGAGCTTGCAGCCGTTGCGAGCCCGGACACTTTTGAAAAGAGAATAGAACTACTGTTATTTTCAAATGAGCACGCGTTTTACGGCATGGAAGAGAGAGAATCACATGGCGAAACCAAAAGGCAGGGGTATGAAATCGCCCTTGAAAAAACACGTTTTCTTGCTGATGAGTTATTAACTAAGCCTAAAGATATTGTTGATAAAATCATTTCACGGTGCCTTGCGGAGGAGGGAAATAAATTTCGTATGGAGGTTTTTGCGGAAAGAATAGGAAGCAAAGGTGAGTGGGGAGACTATACTCTGCGGAAGTTAAAAGAGGCCCTTTCAGAGCCAGTCTCAGGCAGGCTGAATATGGCATTTATCACCGGTGCATTTACCGGACTTTCTCAGGTAGACAGATCCGTAGTCGATGCATTACTTGATGATATTGTTGAGAATCCGCTTAACCTGACTCATTATCCTGCTCTCCAGTTGTCCGTACCGTTAGACGAAAATGCAGTAAGAAGAATAAAATTACATCTGTCCAGAGAAGGGACTGATGCATCAGCATATTCCAACATCGCCTATGCGCAACGACATGCCATGCTCAGTGACGATGAACTTATTGATTTATTAAGCGCGTTTGAGTCCTGTGAAAATGGCTACAACTGCGTGCTTGATATTCTCGGCATGAGGATAAACTACAATTCCACAAAAGATTATAAACCTTCTGATAATATAATTCTTTATTCTCAGGGTTTCATCTGCTCGCTGCTGCGTCATTTTGCGAATGTAAACAGACATGAACAGTCTCATCATATTGAAATGCTGGCTAAACGGGTTTTCAAAGGTGCTTCTGATGAGAAACTTTGCAAATTTGCAGCGGAAATTTTTCATTGCTTCCGCCAGAATCCTTACTCATTCGACATGCATAAACTGCTCAGAATAGTCATCAGTGAAAACCTGACGCTCGTGCTCAACCTGCTTTCTCCTGAGGTAGGGAAGACAGACGATGAGATTGCGCACGATCTATACTTTATGCTCTATAACGACCCGCTGGAAGAAAGCGAACTCAACCCTGAAGAGGTTCTGGCTTGGGGCGACAAGGATCCGGACACGCGGTTCAGTTCTATTGCACAGTTTTTGGTGCCTTATTCAAAGGCTGAAGGTGTCTATACCTGGACCGAACTGTCCAGGTCCATGCTGTTAAGATGTAATGACGTTGAGGCAGTGCTTTCAGTTATGATGGATAAGTTCACAACCCTATTAACATCAGACGGCTGGTCAGCAAAAATGGAAGAACAACGCGTCCTTCTGACAGAACTGCAGTCTTCTGAACGGGCTGATATTTCCTCAGCAGCCAGTCGATTACTGGTAAAGTTTGACCGGAGAATTCAGCAGGAAAAAGAAAGAGAACGGCGTGATTTCAGTGACAGGGAAGAACGTTTTGAATGAACGCGCATATCAATATGGTAATATTATTCTGAGTTTTTGAGAGTATTTACAACAGGCCACTTTGTCACGTAAGTGGCCTGAAGCTTTCTTCACTTAATCAGGGAATTTAAACCCTAATACTGAATTTAGTTAATGAGGTGGTCATGAATATTGCGCGTATTTTTCTGTTATCAATTTATAGCGTCCTTTTCGCGTGCATGCTGCCATCCTTCTGTACTGGTGGTGCCTTATGGATTGGTTTTCTGATGTTTATGTCATGGAAAGTCACTGCGAAAAAAGAAGTTTCTGAGCCTGCACCGGCGTCGGCCTGATATGAACCTTAAAGACTCCTGTGAAAATGACATCCGTCCCACATGATGCGGCTTTCAAAGCCATCCTGACGCACCCCTAAACGTTAATAAGCACTAAGAGCCCTTATACCGGGCTCCTTTCCTTCTGTTCGTCTCTTTTGAACACTCAGCGGGCAGGCAAGCCAGCCCATCCTGTTTAAACCTCAGCGCGATACGCGTCGTTGCCCGATTGCTGCAGGGGCGCACCTGAAACCAGCGCCATCATCGAGAACAGCATACACAGCACGACGATCAGCTCTACGCTGGTCAGCAGCACGTCGGTCATGCCGTAAAGCAGGCATGCAAGAGCGGCCACGGTGATGGGGTTGAAAAAGCCCCAGGCGGTTGCGCTGCCCACGACGGATATCCAGTAAAAACACGCCAGCACCACGACGCCGGTAATGCCGAAAATGGAGGCATACTGGATAAATTCGTTATGCAGGTGAACGTCCAGATAAGTAATTGCAAAAGAGTCCGGATTCCCGTGGGCATCCAGCCAGCTGACAATCCAGGCGTTACGGGCCGGCTGCGTCTGCCCGAAAGGATGGTGTTCAAACGCCAGCAGCCCCGTCCTCCACATCGTGAAACGTGACCCCAGCGACGTATGATCATCATTATTCTGATAGCTGCGGATTTCACTGAGCGTAACCGATGCTCGTGCCTCAATGACGCTGTAATTGGCCACCAGTGCGCCGGCGATCGCAAGCCCCGCCAGGGCAACTGCCGCTTTGCTGCGCGTCAGCCAGAAAAAGCGCGTGGCCAGAACTGCAATCAGCAGGGTATGGATGGCCATAGCGGCGCGCGTTTCGGTCAGTCCCACCACATACAGCGACAGCGCTGCAAGGACCACGAACAGAACGCTGCGCAGCTTTACGTTCCTCAGCTGCAGCAGGGTGGTCATCAGCGCCAGCGTCGTGACGGAGTAGGCATAGGCGGTAAGCGTAGCCCTGTTGATACCCAGCAGGATCCTGTCATGCGTCATGGCACCCTGAACGATGCCGTAAAGCGTCGCGGCCGTTACGCCAGTGGCTACCGAAGCCAGCGCAAGCCTGGAAAGCAGGCGCCGGGGAAGGATGTTTTCGCGCCAGACGTGCGTCAGGTAACACAGGATAAAGAACGCCAGCAACATGCGTTTGCCGGCGGTAAGCAGCAATGCGCCCCCGGCTGCGCCACTGATATCAGACAGTACTGACCAGCCTGTAAAAACGATCCCCAGGGCGAAGAACGTCAGCGGAAGCGGATTTCTGAGCAGCCTCTGCCGGCGGACCGCCGCTTCATAAATCACGCCGGCCGCGGAGACGTAGCCGCACCAGTAAAAAATGACGCGCGCCGCTTTTTCATCCAGAAATACCAGCGGGAAAACCAGAATGCCGAGGGTAAACGCAGCGATCGCCAGGTTTCGCCTGACGCCGCCTTTTCTCAGTGTATCCGTCATCATTGCGCGCGCGCCTGTTCGATGGAGAGGAATTTCCGGACGAAAATCCGCCACAGCGTATTGCGCAGCTTCACCATAAACGGACGGTGCTTCTTGATAAGCCTGATCACGCCGGCGCGGTTGGCTTCAACCTCACGACGGCGTGAAACCTCCTCCTCGCTGAACCAGATCGTTGACGTGGTACTCAGTTCTGAATGCAGTCCGACGGGCGGAACGACGGCTTTGAGCTGGATAACGCCGTACTCACGCAGCAGGGTCCAGCGATCGGCCTCAAGCCAGATAGGAAACAAGAATTCGGCCAGGCTGACGGCCGCCCTGTGATTGATGATGTAAGAGTGAGTGAAGACGGCTTCGGTTACCTTTACCACGCTGTGAGACTTGCTGATCACGCCTGAGCGGCGGCGGTGATGCTTGTTGGTCTCGCTCAGAAGCACGACTTCTGGACGTCTCCCCGGCGAGGCTTCATACCACGCCAGAACTTCAGGCAGCGCCGCGGTCAGTTCAACGTCATCCTCGAGGATAAGCGCGCAGGGGATGTTTTCATCCGCAATTTTTTTATAGATGTAGTAATGACTGAGCGAACAGCCGATTTCTCCTGGCGTCATCCCGGAAGCATACAGCGGGTGCGTAAGTGCCGCCGTTTCGTCCGCTGTCAGAAGCCGCCCGTCCGTTGCGCTGACGATTTCCGCATCCAGGTTCAGGTTGCGGCACTGCTGCAGGATGTGCTCGCGACGAACAACGTCTTTATCCAGGTTTACGATAAATATTTTCATTTTTTCGGGCGCATTCCGTTAATTATTCGAAAAGATGCGGCCATTTTAAAATAGAGTTAAACCCAAAAGAACAACTAATCAGATTATTCTGTTTTATAAAAATCTGTTTTTCGTCTACGCACGATTTTTTCCACTGCTGAAGCCTCTTTAGCTGATCAGAGGAGAAATTTGTCAGGCTGAAAATACCAGTCAACCTGTTCATTTTTAACGCACTACTTAATCATCACTGAAGAGTTGAGACAGATCGGATTTAACCTTATTACAGCCGTCTGGCCCGGGGCGAGCTGACTGAGGCAGGGGACACGCGGGAGAAATGCCCGCGATTCAGAGCAGAGTGACGAATTTTTTACTTTATTAATGACTGGAACATATTTCACCCGAACCGCAAGGGCGCATGAGCTGCCGGAAAGATTTCCTGTACTCTGTGTCGCCCTTTCCAGAAAAACTCTGACGCTACGCTACGCAGCCTGCCTCAGCGATGAGTGTATATAGCTGATGGTCCTGCCCGTCGGCCGCCTCACGACGCCAGCCCGAACGCTGCAGCAGCTTATCCAGCGCCCCCAGGTCGCCGGTGATGCGCGCAGGCATGGGACTACGCTGCCGTCCGTGCTCGTCAAAGCCGGTCTCCAGTGCGCTGCGCCGGAGGTAAACACCGGACACGGACGGGCTGAGCCGCAGTTGCCGGCGGCCGCTCCATTCGTTTTCTGACAGCACCATATAAATCCAGCCGGTAAGCTTCACGGCGTGCAGGGCGTGCTGAAGCCGGTACAGGTCGTTCTGCGCCTGCAGGTGGCCGTTTCCGGCGCGCCAGAGATACTCCAGCTTGCCGGGCAGGTCGGCGCGCAGGCCCTTCTCCCGCCCCTGCTTCAGCAGCCAGCTGATGTCGCTGGCCATCTCCCGGGGAAAGCGGCGCTGTTTTTCGGCGGTGGCCAGCCAGCGGGTCAGAAACAGGTTGTCCTGTGCGGGTGAGGTTACGAGCCCGTCGCGGCGGGCGGTATGCAGCGCAATCAGTCCGGGGGTCGTTTGCGGGAGAGGGCGAAATCCTACGCTAAGGCTTTGGCCAACGATATTCTCCGGTAAGATTGATGTGTTCCCAGGGGATAGGAGAAGTCGCTTGATATCTAGTATGACGTCTGTCGCACCTGCTTGATCGCGGCCGCGATAGCTAGATCGCGTTGCTCCTCTTCTCCATCCGCGTTCCAAGCTGCGGAAAGGCACCCATAAGCGTACGCCTGGTCGAGCAGGCGACGCGGATCGACGTCCAGCGCACGAGAGAATGCGTCCGCCATCTGTGCAATGCGTCTAGGATCGAGACAAAGGTCGTCTCTGTCAGCCGGATCGTAGAACATATTGGCGGCGCCAAAGCCCACTTCACCGACCAGACCGACGGGATCTATCACCAGCCAGCCGCGACTGGAGAACATGATGTTTTCATGATGCAGATCGCCATGTAGCCCACGCAGTTCCGAGGCATTGCTCATCATTTGATCGGCTATAATCGCCGCGTGGACGTAGTCAGTTTGACAACCTGCGTTTTGATCATCGCGCGCCCGCTGAAACAAAGCTGCAAAGCGATCCCGGATCGGGAGAAGGGCAGAAGGCAGGGGTTCCTCAGATGCGGCATACAGCTTCGCCATTAGTTCCGCTGCAATTTCGGTCGCCTGGTAGTCGCCGTGCTCGGCAACGATGTGAGAGAGCATTCGCTCCCCGGCATATTCGAGCAACATCAGATTGTTCTCACGACCGAGCAACCGGACTGCTCCCCTCCCATTGCGCCATACCAGATAGTCGGCCCCGCGCAGTTCATCAGCAATGTCTTCTATAGGTTTCAATCCCTTGACGATTGCAGGAGTCCCGTCTGGCAATGAAACTTTCCAAACGAGGCTGGAAAAGGTGTCCGCAATGAGAACAGGTTGCGAAACGTGCCAATGAGCAGGAAAAACAGGCGGCATGAACATCAACCCCAAGTCAGAGGGTCCAATCGCAGATAGAAGGCAAGGCGTTCGCGGTCGGGGGCTTCGATCCCCAATACATTGAATAGGACAGCGAAGGCGCGCTCTGCTTCATCTGGCGCTGCCCAGTTCTCTTCGGCGTTAGCAATCATGAGTGCCAAATCGGCATAGCGATCTGCTGTTCCGAGCCGCCCAAGGTCGATCAGACCCGTGCATTGAAGAGTTTTAGGGTCCACCATGAAGTTCGGCATGCAGGGATCACCATGGCAAACAACCATATCGGTGCGCTCTTGGTCGAGCCGCACCGGTAGCTCTCGTTCGACACGAGCCAAAAGATCGAGCTGCGGCGTACTCTTGTCCTCGTCCGGTAAGAAGTCGGGATTGACGGCATTGCGGGACACCACATCAACGGCGCGTCCGAACATTCGCGACAGCCTGCGCTCAAACGGACATTGATCAACCGATAGGCTGTGAACAGCGCCAAGTTGCTGCCCCATTGACGGCCACGCTTTGAGCAAATCCGCTCCAGACAGATCAGCCGCCGGTACTCCCGGAATTGCCGTTATCACCAAGCATGCACCCTCCTGTTCCTCCTGCCAGTTGATCACCTCGGGGCAAGCCACACCTCGACCTTTGAGCCAAATGAGGCGGTCACGCTCTCCAGCGAGCTCACCGCGGCGGGAAGCAGGTGCGATTTTCGCGAAGGCATGCCCGTCACCACGTCGAAAAACAAAATCACCAGATTCTCCGCCTCTGACAGGCAACCAGTCAGAATGCGATTCACCAAAAAAAATATTAGTTCGATTCAATGGAGGTTCCTTCAGTTTTCTGATGAAGCGCGGAGGTGGCTCAACCTGCGAAAAGAAACGAGTTGCTATGGACTTGCACCGGTTGTGTTCCGGTCTATCTCTCATTTTAAGCGGCTTTTTTCTCAAATGCCACCGGCGATTTCCAGCCGAGTGTTGAATGTCTTCGGCGTGGATTATAAAAGCCATTTATATATTCGAAGATTGCAATCTCAATATCTCGCCTTGTTTGCCAGTGTCTGCGCCAAATCAACTCAGCCTTTAATGATTTAAAGAAGCTTTCTACTGCGGAGTTATCAAAACAATTGCCTTTCCCGCTCATGGACGGCAGCAATTGATGTTTGAGCAGTAGCTTTTGATATTCATGAGCGCAATATTGGCTCCCACGGTCTGTGTGTTGAATACAACCCGGTGGTGGTTTGCGTAAAGCCAACGCCATATTCAGTGCCCTTAATGCAAGATCCTGCTTTAATCGATCACCTGTTGCCCAGCCAATCACGCGACGGGAATACAGGTCAAGGATAACAGCAAGATAGACCCATCCTTCTCTGGTCCAAACATAAGTGATATCGCCTGCCCATTTCTGGTTGGGTGCGCTTGCGCTAAAGTCTTGTTTTAATAGGTTCGGTGCAATGTTGAAGGTATGATGACTATCCGTTGTCCGTTTGAATTTACGCGTTCGAACAACTGTAATGTTATTCTGGCGCATCAAACGTCCAACCCGACGCTGCCCAACCTGCAGGCCCAGCGCTTTCAACTCTTCTGTCATACGCGGCCTACCATAGCTCCCCAAACACAACCGATGCTGCTCACGTATATGCGCTAGAAGTATAAGATCACGACGCTGGCGCAGTGATGGAGGACGGCGTTTCCATGCACGTAAACCACGATCTGTTACGCCCATCAAACGACATATGCGTGAACGTGAGAGAGAGCCACGGTAATCCGTAATAAACTGAAATCTCACAGCTTTTGTACTGCGAAAAATATTGCTGCCTTTTTTAATATCTCCCTCTCCTCCCGAAGGATACGGTTCTCTTTGCGTAAACGTTCATTCTCACGCAGAAGATCAGTGTCTTGGGTAGGAATTTTAGTTTCATCGGAAATTGATGCGATCCATTTCCCAAGCGTGGAAAGCCCAATACTTAAATCTGACGCAACTTGACGGCGTGTTAAGCCACTAGTGAGTGCTATGCGAACTGCATCACGCTTAAATTCATCACTATGCTTTAATGACATATATGGTCTCCTTGATAACAAATAATGCTCTCAAAAAGACCGGAACGAAACCGAGGCAAGTCCACTACGTAAGTCCGAGAACATGCTTTCCATGGTCTCTGAGCTCGCCTTTGGGACCGACATATCGGTAGAGAGTGACGCGCTCGATGCCGAGTTCCTTGCAGAGATCGGAAACTGAAGTATCGCGCTGGGCCATGGC
>Ga0308166_1000256_pt1 | contig 91123 bp, 95 predicted proteins | sample PhyCR2_2_FD_202137 | JGI IMG/M metagenome (GOLD analysis project Ga0308166, IMG submission 202137) | Phyllosphere microbial communities from UC Gill Tract Community Farm, Albany, California, United States - DLSLCC.R2 | ecosystem: Host-associated > Plants > Phyllosphere > Unclassified | place...
ACCAAACTTCTTCCCAAAAGTTTGGCACTGAAAAAATGATTTCCAGATGTGGGGGTATAGCTCAGCTGGGAGAGCGCTTGCATGGCATGCAAGAGGTCAGCGGTTCGATCCCGCTTATCTCCACCAATCATCTTTTTCTCTTCAAAATCAATAACTTAAAAGATTTCGAGTGAGTGACTTTACTCATATACTGCCACAGTGTTGTTAGTGGCGACTTGTGAGAATAACATCCCTGTGGCCTGTAGTTAATAGCTCGAACAGGTAGCAGTGCAAAACTCGAAAGCTAATGACGCGCCTCCGTCTCAAAACACTTCTTACAAAACAGTATGATCACACGCATTTAAGCCCGATGTGCGGCCTTACAAGGCCCCTAAACAGGTTTATGGTGGTAATGCTCCGGTAGCTACAGATCCGGCTCTGCCAGCGTCTCAGCCACGCTCCCGCAAGGGTACACGGTTATCCTGATAAGGTGTGGTCATTCTGGACAATTGATGAAGTCGCTACGCTCCGCTTGTTGTCGTACCACCAACGGGGCTTTATGGCTTCTATTGTCTTTTTATAGGGAGGCTTTATGATAAATCTATCTTATCTATAGGGCTGCCAGCATGGATACGACAGAAGAGTTAAATGGGACATACTTCTATAACGGGATGACAAACCTTTCCGCTGGTGAACTGTTTTTCTGGATATTCGTTGAGAAAATCGATGAACAGTACGGCATTCATGATTTAGTGGCGGTAAGTAGCATAATCCTAGGATTGCCATTACTGAAAACCCGCACAAAGCCTGGAGCGGCCACTAAAGGCACTTCTATAGCCTCAAAAATGTCACGCCGTTACCTTGATATACATCTGCCATTCCGTCTCCCAACCATAACAAACAAGAGCATTCAGCTTTTAAAGCCGATGTACGTCAACAACTTAGGAGCTTTCGTAGGCAGAACTGTTCCTGTTGTAGGATGGGTGCTACTGGCTAATGATTTTTCTCAAATCACATATAAAACAGTAGTGACTTACAATCGTATCGCGCGGGGTGATGACAAGGTATGGTGACAGATAACGAAGTGCTCACTTTTTTTCAGGATGAACTCCCTATTTTAGGATGGCTCCCAACAAAGAGTAATGCAGTGGGTCTTGATGATGTCCTGCAGGATTACACTGATCAAGAGGATTTACTCATAGCCATAGAGAAATTCGGGAAAAAGTTTGATATCGATCTATCAAGAATGGATATTGATCACTATTACCCTTGGAAATCCCCTTGGTTTTTTAGAAAGTGGTTTACTAACAAGCCTGTTATTCAGACAAAGGAACCTTTAACGGTAAGGATGTTCGCTGAATCTGCAAAGGCAGGACGTTGGATCTGTGAATAGTTGCTTTATAATATTTGACAGGAACAAATAATGAGGGGGATGTGCAAATTATGTTTAGCGGAAAGTGATTTACAACAATCGCACACTATTCCTAGAAGCTATTTTAAGCGGCTTAAAAAAGAAAATGGTAAAATTGTTCTTTTTGAAGATGGTAAAAAATCCTTAGTAGGTAATTTTGACCCTAAAGAGCCTATGCTATGTAGGAATTGTGAGCAATTTTTGTCTATTAATTACGAGCAGTACGGAATTAGAGTATTAAGAGATCACAAAAATTTCAGGAAAAACGCAGACCACATCATCATAGGATCTTTTCAGTATGAAAGATTTTACCTCTATCTACTCAGTATCCTTTGGAGGGCTTCAATTGCAAAGGACGCTTATTATGATACTGTGCAGGGCACAGAGAGCTTAGATGATTTATTTAGACATTGCATTGCGGAAAAGAAACTAAGGATTAACAAGCTTAGCGGCTTAAGGTTAGACCATTTTATCAAGATTTCAGTTTTTAGAATTGTTGATAGTACATTTCATATCTCAGATGAAATTATCAAAGATATATTATCAAACTTTGTACAGAAAATTAGTGAAACTCATAAAGGAATAACTTGGTATTTTATAGTTGAGGGATTTATTATCTATTATAATTTTTTCGTAGGGGAAGACTTCCACGAGATAAGAGCAACTAAATTTTCATCTCAACTTAAAAAGGGAAGTCACCAAAAAATCCTCAAAGTAGAGATTACCCAAAGTAAAACGTTAATTGATTTATTCAATAGTATGATAAGAGGATCATATTAATTAGCAGCGCTTTGAAAAATATTGATATTTTTATGAGTTAATTATATGTGTTTTAACCCTATTAAAGGCTATTTAAATTTGATTAAAAATCAACCTCTAGCACAGGTTATGTATTAGATAGGATGTCTCAGCATGAATATAAATAATATAAATATCAATAGCTTATATGTATTAAATCTTTATTATGCTGTGGGCGGGTGTGCTTCATACCCCATTCAGGAGGACTAAAAGACACCCTCATAAAAAAATAATCACAAATACCTCATCCCCGCCCCAGGCAACTCCTTTTTACCCCCGCTCAATCGTACCGACGCTTAGCACTTCGTCATAAGTGATTCTCATTATCATTTGAAATCCAGAAATATCGGTTCAAATTATTTTTATGTTTGTCAAACACTTTCTTTCATTTGAATGAATATTTCTTTTTATAGAGTCCTAAAAGGCCGGAAAATGGGGTTATTTAACATAATAGTGATTTCACGTACTTGACTAAATTAGTCGGGTATTTCCTTTCGCACAGTTCATCGGTGGACGTATGCACAACAGCTATTTTCAACAATGCTTGGCCCCTGAGAAGGGAGAATTCTGTGAGAACTCTTGTTCAACAGATTTGTTCAATAATCACAGAGTACGTACTAATTTTCACTTTTGTGGCTTTCAACCTGATTTGTCCACAGAACTGAGAATGGAGAAGTATTGAGCGGAAATAATGATTGGCATGTCAATTATTTCATTTGCAATAGATGTACAACTAATCATTACATTTATTATCATCAATGTTGTGATATTTTCACACAAAATCATCGGGCTTGTGATTTTTTATGTGAATTTCAGGGAGAAAAGAAAAAGTTGTCTAGCAAAAACCATAGGAGCAAGATCAGTTAAGTTGTTAGATATTGATATTAATAGTATTTTATCTTTACCTCAAACTTTAAATGTTAACTTTGGGACTTTTTGAACCAATTATGGCAAGGTTAATTTGGGCTAATATTCATTGATTTAGGCGATATATTAATGGAATTTTTTGAAGAAATAAGCACTCTTTTAAGCAATATACCTGATTGGTTATCAGCACTGATTACTGCTTTTATTGGTGCGATAGTTGGTGGACGATACACTTTGAAAGGTGTCAATAGAGCGGCCAAAATAGCAGCTATTCAAGCCAGGCAGGCATCAAATGATTTGCAGCTTTCCGTATTGAAGGGGATCAAGGGCGAAATTTCGATACTTCTATCCGTCTATGATAAGAGAATGAGAGTTCATATTGATGCTATAGGGCCTAGAAACATGATGCAAATCGGTTTTCCCGTTGGAGATGATAACTTTACATTTTACGAGCAAAATGCGAGAGAAATAGCAAAGTTAAATGATGAGTCTAGAGAGTCCATTATAAGTATATACACTTATGCTCGATCTTTAATTCAGTCATTCAAAGGCAATAACCAACTTATAGTTGATTTAGAATCACTTACTCTCACTTTAGCATCGAGACCAGAAGATGATTTCTGTAAGAGATTATACGAGGCTAAGGTAGAGGTTATGATCGATTATGCTCAAGGTCTAAAACTCATTGATGGCGAAGTAAGAAAAGCAATCGAAGATGGATTTATTCATATCGATAAAGAAATCGAAAGGTTAGAGCGTTTGAATGGTAAAGTTATAGATTAACCATTAGAAAATTTTGCACATAGAGACAAGCTACAGATCATCACTATAATTACATTTATCTGTAGGAGGGGAGCAAAGCACCCCAGGTAGTAACCTAGTCTAGGGGAGGGATTAAAGCACCCCAGGGGGAGGGGAGCATAACCCCCCAAGGGGGAGGGGGTAAACCTACCACTATTAGATTAATTATTAAATTAGTTATTATATTACTTATTAGATCAATAACAGATTAAAGATAAAACCTTTTTTTATTAATATTAATTAAAGATGTTCATCCTGTGGTCTCCTGCTGTCGCCCACAGCTATTTCATTGTGCCAGCTTTGGGCAACTACGTGTCTACGTATGGCACACTATATATCTCACTACGTTCGGCTTCGCGGCTACGCTTATCTGTAACAGACCACAGACCCAAGTAAGATAAACCTTTACTTGTGCCAGTGCTCTTAACATTCGTTACCCAATCAGGATAAATCCTTCTTGGACTCATGCCAGTAGGTAATCAGCTATCAGGTTACGATAAACCAATAACCAGATATCAGATAACACTCGTTAGCAATTCGTCAATACAATAAACACTGTATTAACTCATTGACTCGTGCAGGCTTTACCATAAAGAATAGTCCACATGATTAACAGGAAGCATTCTGAGAGGATTAATAGATAAGGTAATAGATTCATTGGGTTTACCATTAAAACTCAATACAGAGCTTCCTATAGCGTTTTAGGGTTATATAAGATAATCAGTCTTTAGGTGAGGACAAAAGGAAAGGTAATCCATTTACATTTAGGCGTATGCCTCTATCAGGCTTAATAGGAGCCATTTTAAGCCACTTTATGACTATAGGTAATATGTTCGCATATCTTTTAGCTTAAAACTCACCAGAGGGCCTCTCAGGTGCCTTATATTCGATTCTTATAATTTTAATGTAAATTACCTTGCTTTAATTTATGCAATCTGTTAATCTCACGAGATTATAAAATTAATTATAAAAATAATTGACAGATGTGTTAATATCATGTATTATAGTATTAGGGAACAAAAAAGAACTTTATAATAACAATCATCAAGGAGCTTTATGGCGAAAAGAATAAAACACTCAATTAATATCGATTACCTCTCTCTACTTATCAATAGCAAAGTTTCACGTCAGTATTTACAAGTCCAGTTAGCAGTAAGCCCACCAGATTTACAAGCAAAAATTCGTGAAGCATTAGCTATCCATAGCGTGATTATTGCAGGGCAAAAGCTTGTTGAACTAAAAAAAGAATAAACGCCTTATATTCAAAAGGAGAAAAAATAATGGCTTTTGAGAATGGTCTACACCTAAAGTTAAAATCTGAACTTCGAGCTGCTCTTGTTGAAGAAGCTAAAAAACAAGGCGTCTCAGCTGTTCGTTTGGCAGCAAAGATTTTAGATGAACATTTTAAAACAACAAACTCTGTCAATGGAGAAAATAATGTACAAAACAACAACGGAAGAAAAATCTCAATTCCTATTGATTGATTATAGGATTCTGGGGGTGAGTGAAATTCATTATAAAGGTGAGAAATATAATTTCACTGATGCCTTAAAAAACACATATTGCTACCTCAATGGATGGAAAGAAGCCTTCCCCAGCTACAATAAGATAGCCGATGTGTTTGGAATAACGCGTGACGCAGCAAAAGAAAGAGTTAGAAAGTTAGAGGATATGGGACTTGTTGAAAGAACAGTGAGGCCAGGACAGTCTAATTTTTATACTGTCAACGAAATTGATTTTGATAATGTTCACGGCCGTTCTTACTCCGAAAACAAAGGTACACTGCACGAGATAAAAGAGGCAGAATCTGTAACATCTGCAACCAGCACCAAACCTACCCAGCCAGAAAAAGCGATTAGTAGAAGTTTTGTTGATGAGCTTGATTATCCGTTCGAAGTCAGTGAACTTGAACAAGAAAAGCCTAAATATAAGTTTTCAGGCGTGCATCCTTGGGGAAATTCATATCTTACGGAAAGCAACGGAGATTTCAGGGAAGAAGTAATATTATGGTCAATGGATGGTACTACGTCTGAGGAGGGGGCAATCAGCAAACTAAGAGATTACCTTAAATCGATTGAACATCCACGCACATATGAGGTGATTAAATTTGAAAGAGATATCGAAACAGACTGTCCATTTTAAGGGGGAATATTGCAAAAAGATAAATCGTTAATAGGCTATATACGAAATAATCCACACCTGACCAATGAACAAATCGCATCAGATTTAAAAATAAGCCCTGAGTTTATCTCTAAACTCAGAAAATATGCAAAGTTAAGCACGAACAAAAAGTAAAATAAAAGTTAACTTTTAACAATCAAAAAATAATGGAGGAATGTTGTCATATGTAACATCATCTAATCTTTCACGAGATGCCATCTATCAAAAACCGAAAGGCCGTCCAGCTAAAAAGAAAGAAAAACACTCTGATGAGTTAGTTATTAAAAAGTTTTATTCAGATTCACCAGATCTCTCATTAGAAGAACAAAAACTAATAGATGAGATATGTGCTGAACCTGGTGTTTTCTACCGAAAGAGACTTGTGCAGCATACTGAAATCTCCGGTGGTGGCAAGTGGGGGCTTATTTGGGAAGACAAAGAACACTACGAGCAATGGTGCTATCAGAATAGACTCGATAACCGCAATTACAATGGCGGGGAACTTGATTACTTGTTCGCTATTTTTGGTCACGGGGATGATTATTAAAAATGAAAAAAGACTTAAAGTATTACCAAGGGATTATCTTCGATATCCGAAATGACCTTGCCGTCTCGTGCAGGCGTAAAATGTGGAAGTATGGCGATGCCGTGCTGGCGTCCCTTATAGAACTATTAAACCTTCTACAGGATACAACCAAAGAAGCACTCGATAGCACCTCTCTAAGCGATTCCGACAAGAGTTCTTTATGGAGTGAGGTCGAGCTATTGCTTGAACAGTTTAAGAGCGCTAGAGCGCATCTGAGAGCGATTCAGGAGCTGCAAAAAGAGCTTATGCCATATAGCAATGGGTATACATACGTGAAAGACAGATTTTTGCAGGGTGAAAATGAATAAAGAAGGAGAGACGATGGAAAAAGATATTAAAGCAATATTTGATGAATTTTATAGTGAAGTTGGTGATCTCTGTATCAGGTTAATCCAAGATGAATATGCTGCATCCGAGGAATACATGGAAGACTACAACTTTGTCAAAAATAAACTGATAACGTTTAACGATGAGGTTACTCAAGAAGATATGAAGTCACTTTGTGAAGAACACGTTCAGTCGTTCATCGATTGGATGATGGTCAGTACAACGATTAGTTCAATAAGCAATTGTCTTGATCATGTGTTATTTAAGAATACAGTTGTAAAAACTACTGAAAATAGCACAAGCAAAGCCAAGACCCTACACTGAAAATAAAAATAAATAGTCGGTAATGCACCTTTTTAGTTGCATTAAATCTGAAAATGATATATAATAGAAATATAGAGATAGATTATCTAAGAGTTATTGGCATTTCTCTTTCCCTTAGTCGATATCTGTAATTTCCGCTGGTAAAACTTGACGGTTACTCATTACCAGAAAAGGGCCACTGCCTTTGGCCTTTCCTCCTCGAAGCGTCTGATTACCGCATAGGCTTAAATTTCCAAAGTATTGACATTAAAACTTCCTCCGTTTTAAGTTTGTTCTCAAAGCTCCTTCCCTAACAGGCGGGAGCTTCTTTTTTATGGATAAAAATAATAATGAAAGAACATATTCTAAAGCAGACGCTACCAGACGGTAGAGTCGCGGTTACATTGCTTGTGAGCGATATTGAGATCGCAAATGAGCTATACAAAATGGCGCGTGACGCCAATATCGAAGTTGTAGAAGCTGAAAAGTCCACAGTGACCAAAACAGCAATCAAAACAAATCAAGAAGAAATATTTAAACGCATTTCAGCTATTGCTGATGAAATGAAAAAATCAAAAGAAGCTCCTGAGAAGAAAAAAGAAACTCTCATTGAGCGTTTAACTAAAAATATTCAAGGAGTTTAATATTATGCTGACAAGCGTAAAGAATACCCCATACAGCATTACAGATGTAGTCTCACATGAAATCATCCCATTTAGCCGTAAGGTTCTAAAAACTGCTCTTGCACAAGATGTGGTCCCAGGCTCTGTTATCGATGCTACTGGCAATCTGGTAACAGGTAGCTCAACTCAGGCATTCGTTGTGCTTGAGTATGCACAGGCTTCAACTGAGCAGGTCTCTGTTCTCGTTGGTGGTACAAACGTCTGGTACAAGAAGTTTGCTCTCAAAGCAGCTAACCAGGCAGGTATTGATAAAGCTGTGCAGATTCTCAGTCAGGACCCAGCAGTCCGTTTCTCTGATGCCCCTGATTTCATTCAGACAACCTAATAAATAAGGATAATAATAAAAATGGCAACTATTGATTATGGTGCTTACGGTTTGGTTGATCTTACCCCAGCGTTCTCTGTAACGTCTCAGCAGAACTATTTGCTTCAGGCACTCAATATATTCGAAACTCAGTCTTCAGATACAATTAAAATTGCATTTGACCGCATTGTAGAAAGTAATAAGTCACTGCTTAACGATCCTAAGAAACGTTACAGCTTTGAACACAACTCAACAGCCCGTGGTGATGCAACTAACTTCCTGATTGAAGCGCCTTACTTCCTGCGCTCAGATCAGGTTAGCGCCGCAGACTTCCAGCGTGGCAATCGTCGTCCAGGTCGTGATGATGAGGAAAACTTTGATGACATTCTGGCTGATTATATCCAGAAACATGCGACTGCACATAAGCGAACTTTAGAGCAATATTACGCAAATGCTCTTTTCCGTGGTCAGGTCATTACCCCTGAGACTGATGATAAGCTGATTGATTATGCAACATCTTTTGATGCGCCTTTCATGACTGCTAATGTCGATCTGACAGCAGCCAATGCTGATGTGCTGGAAATCCTGTCAGGACTCTATGACCAGGTAGCAGACAGTGCAGAAGGCTTATATAGCAATATGATTCGTGTTGTAGCCTTTGCTGGCCGAAACGTCTATAGCAAGTTGCGTTTTCATCCAAGCATGAGATCCGCTTTCCAGTATGTTAGCCCTCTGGATGCCGGAAATATTATCACACAGCGCAGGGAAGTGTTGCCTAACGTGCAGACCATGACCGTGCCAGGTCTTAGCCTCGATGTGGTGAGTGTTAACGATCCGTTGCTGACACAGTACATCGGTGATGATGAGCTTATTCTGGTTCCTGTCTTCCGTGCTGGCACCAATGCATATAGTCATATTTATACCCCAGCTTCGACGAATACTCGTCTAGCAAGGACTGGTGTTGCTCAGGAATATTTTAGCTATATGATCGAAAAAGATTTGGGTGAAACTGATATTTACTTTGAAGCATCTATTCTTCCAGTGAATAACGTGACCAACATGATCCTTAAGGCTACTGTTAAGAGCTAACAAATGAAAAGATGGTTTATATTGACCCTCTTATTTATTTTTGAAGGGTTAATATATTCTGGATTATTAGGTGTTGCAGTGCACTATACACCCCTTCATCTTTTATATCCATTGATTCATCAATTCATAGAGGATTAATAAATGAAAATTTTATTCAAGAAAGATAACGGTCAGATGGTGGGCTGGGATGTGAGAGAAGATCAATTGTCCTCTGTCATCAATATCGCTGGTGCGTGTCGTTTGCTCGGTCTCAACTATGAGACAGTTAAATCACGAATCAACCGAGGCTGGCATCCGTTGTTGGCATTAAGCACATCAGAAGAATAAACAAACTGATAAAGTTATCAAGATAACCCCTGTCCCTTTAACGGGGATGGGGGTTTTTTATTATAAGGAGTTAAAATGGCTACAAATATTACCGGAGCCAGAATTACGAATAAAATCGTATATGAGTCTGATAGGGCCTCATTACTTAGAGTTCGCAAGGAACTACAAGCACTTAAACAGCTATCTTCTAAATCAAGTGTTCAGGCTGCGAAAGCAGAGGTGAAAGCTGCAAAGGAAGCCGCAGATCAAGAAATTAAACAGGCAAAACGTGTTATGCAGTTCCATGAGCAGCAAGCCCGAAAAGGCCGTGGCACTGGTATGGTCGGAAATGCTGGCATGTACGATCACAAAGCCGTTGAGCGCGCAAATAAAGCTATGAGCATAGCCGCTCAGAAATCGGTTGCTGAGAGATTGAAAGAGCAGGAACGCCAACAGAAAGCCGCCGCTAAGAAACGGAAAGATACCCTTGATAGGGAGATCAACGGAACTATGGCTTTACGCAGGAATGCCTTTGACATTAACCGACTTCAAGGTTTAGACATCGGCCAGCGGTATCAGGCAATCCAACAGGCGAGAGACCTTGCTGAACAATACAAGCGTGGTGCACTTGATATTAAAGAAATGAATGAGGGAATGCGCCAACTCAAGGCGACAACCTCTGCTACAGCGCGTGAAGCCCGCAAAATGGCTAAACGTGAGGGCAGACCAGCTAAGAAGGGCAATAGCAATTGGCTTACCTCAGGAGCGGCCTTTGCAGGACTCGTTCCCGCATTGTCGTTGGCTGGTCTCACTTATGGGAGCATAGCGAGTGCAAGAGGTGCGATTACAGGTGCAACAGAGCGCTCTCAGGGCCGTAAGAAGCTTGCAACTATGGGGCTTGATAGTTTCGAAGGGATGGCTATCCAGAGAGCCGTACTTGAGCAAACAGGTTTTAACCTATCTGATGACAAGTTAGCCGATATTGCAAAAGACACACAAGATAAGCAAGGGCAGCTTCTACAGGGTCAATGGAAGCAGAACAAAAAGACAGGGGATTGGAATTATTCAGGTGGTGGTGAACTGGGTGCTTGGGCCAACATAATGGCAACCAGAGGCGGTTTTAATCGTGATGAAGCTATTTCAACGCTGCAATCCGCAAAGGGACCAGGAGAACTTGCCGTTCTTCTTCAAAACTTACGTAAGAGCGCTAAGTTAACAGATACTGAGTTCACCGCATTGTCAGAATCAATTAATGATTTCAGTTATGTAACAAAAGCAGCGGGGGAGAATGGACAGAACTTCACTGATAGCATGTCACAGCTTGCTAAAACAGGCATGTATCTTAGCGATGCTCAACAGAAATCTGTAGATGAATTGGCTAAATTAAGCGTTACTGCTGGCCGTGTTTCAGATTCACTGGAAGATCAGTTTGCTGCCTCTTTTGGTAAATCTATGACAGATGCCGGAGTGACCACAAAATCTCTTGAGGACGCTTTCAAGGAACTCCAGCCCATCGCACAGGAGTTAGGGAAAGAGTTTGGAAATTTGGCATCAGGGGTGCTTAGCATTCTGAAATATATACCCGGATCAGCTTCCTACAATGCGTCAGCCGCACAGGCTTCACAAGATAACTTTGCATGGGCACAACAGCAGAATGATCCATTTGTTAAATGGTTAGTAAAAAGGTGGAGTAGCACAAGCACAGCGGGTGCAAATGCATGGGAGCAAATGGAGAATCAGGCTAACTATACAGGCAGCTACCAAAACGCCAGTATGTTCACGAATCCTGATATGACCAGCAAGTACCAGCAGGGAAATCCCTTCGCTCTGCAACTGCCACCATTAAATTTATCTTTAGGTGGAAATGTTAACTTAAATGTTAATGCAGGTGAGTTTAACAACATTTTCGATAGCAAAATGGACTTAAAGTTAGAAGATCATACTTCAAATCTCACCTTTGACATTGATTCAGCGACAAGTTTTAACTAACACCTCTTTTACTATATGTTGTGGTGATTGTTTGGTTTTTGTCTACATGATGTGTTTTGCTGTTGACTCCGTTCCGTTTGATAGCTAGTCTTTAGTACAGGGCAGGTATTGTGCCTGCCTCAATACCGCTAGGGGGTGTTATGTCACGTAAGATTGGTCGTGATGCTGGAACAGGTCAGTTTATCCCTGTAGATAAAGCCAAGAAAAACCCAGGTACAACTGTAGTTGAAACAATAAAGACCCCTAAAAAGAAAAAGTAAGAAGTAATCCTAAAGCGCCTTAGGTGGCGCTTTTCTTCATTTTCTGGAGGCTTTTAGATGGAAAGTCACAACTATGAAAGACTTAAAGAACATATTTTATCATTATCAGTTTCTGACAACTTTGATTTAGCACGAACTGAATGGAACTTACATTCTATTGAAATTTCTGATGAAATGGACAAGTGTCCGTGTGGTCAGGAGATAAAAGAGCACTGTTATATTGAGAATAAAAAAAACGGAAATAAAACTTACGTAGGTAATGTTTGCATAAATAGATTCCTTGAGATTTCTACAGGGACTCTATTTGATGGTTTGAAGAGGATCAGGAATGATATTAGTGCCAATCCAAATCAAGCACTAATTGAATATGCGAATGATAAGGGTTACCTGTTTGACAAAGAATATGAGTTTTTGATTTCCACAATGAAGAAAAGGAACCTAACGGATAAACAAAAATCTTGGAAAGAAAAAATAAACCATCGGATTTTGAATGAAGTTGTTGTCAAGAAAAGAACTTTAAGATAAAAATTTCTTTAAAATCCGCTCACCTGAGCGGATTGTATACTCAATCATAAGTTACTAGTTCGATTAATTTTTTTAGCTCTTTAATCTGTGCTCCTGCTGAATAAACCTGGTAAGATATCGATTTGCCTTTTTCATGACCTAATATTTGATTAGCTCTTATCTCAGGAACATCTTTTCTATCAAGCTCTGTACTAAAATTATGCCTGAAACTATGGAATACCTTATTCTTGGTATTCTTTCCTAATATCTTGATTCTGGCTCTCGTGAAGGCCTGACTATACCAAAAGCTTTTTTTACCGTCTGACCTGTCAGAGATGCTTGCTCTATAAAAAAGATATCCAGAGTGATTGCTTTTTACTAATCTATTAACAATGTCTATTATTTTAGAGTGTATAGGGATAACGCGAATAGCATTTTTATTCTTACCTTCTTTAATATCGAGACATTTTATTCCTTCAATATCAATTATATTACTTACTTGAAGGCTTGCTAACTCCTCAAGTCTGGCACCAGAATAAAGGGCCATCATAGCAAGATCATGCAATTCACCCTCAAGTGAATCCAGTAACAATTTCAGTTCAGCATTAGTAAAAGGCTGATAGCTTTCACTCTGAGTAGCATCAAGTTTATGATTTCTAAATGGATTTAAATGAGCTTGTGGTGCATCGTGGTAACGCGCTGATGCATAGTCAAACAACATCCCTAAATTAGCTACATAATGCCTTACTGTTTGAGTAGCTCGCTCTTTACTGGCGTAATCAATGAAATTCGTAACCATCGTTCTGTTTACTTGAGAGAGCTTTACATCCTTTCTGTCTAAAAACTCTAAGAACAATTCCACGCCTTTATTCAACTTGGAAAGGGTAGTTAGTTTCCTTTTGGATTCATGCTGTAGCAAATAGATGTCTGCAAGCTTTCTGAGTGACGGGCAAGCGTCAATATTAAAACTGAAATCGTCCGGTGAGTTCTCTACGTGTTTACGTAAACGCTTAATCTCATTCAGCACGCTATCAATTCGTTTCTCAGTAACTGGTTTTACCTGCTCTCTTAGCAAGTTGAACTCAGCTATCATTGCATCCCTGAACACACGAGCTTGAATGATGTCACCTGTGCCACTTGATTTTGAGTAGCTTGTGCGGCCCTGGAAAAGTCCTCTCATAAATAAAGGGATCATGACCCTGGTGTACCAGATACCATCTGGAGAGAGAAACAGATAGGCGTTTCTGCGATCTTTCTTCTTGATCTTTTTCATCGGTCTCTTTACCTTTGATCGGGCAGTTTATAGGGTAAAGTTTCCAGATGTGGGGGGAAGCTACTCAGCTAAGTTACTGAAAAGTAACTTTATAGCTCAGCTGGGAGAGCGCTTGCATGGCATGCAAGAGGTCAGCGGTTCGATCCCGCTTATCTCCACCAAATCTCTGGCTTCTCAGCCTTTCTGATATTTCTCTTCGTCAATCCACACACAAGCGTATATAGCGTGCCTGTGCGATTTATCCTCTTTGACGTTATCTTTCTGCAACACAGCAGGCGTTTATCACCTGGCGTTGTGCCTGAATTCAGCCTAATTGTTGCGTCAGCCATCGACGGAAGTCATTAAGCTGTAGAATAAACGCCTCAGCCGTCGCCCGTGGTGCCTGACTTTCTGCGAAAAAGAAGGCTATTGCCGCTTCACGCCCCGGATAACGCGCAACGAACCGCTCAACGTGCTCCTCAAGGCTGCGCGGCCAGTCCGTGTCGCTATCTTTACGTAACATATTGGTGGCGCGAATCAGCTTTTTGGCAGCCGCGCGCTGAAGTGGCCGCTGCTGCCAGGGCTGGCTGGCGCGGGACAGACGCGTTGCATACTCGCTCAGCACCTCTGTGACATCGCGGTTTATCGCCCAGGCCAGCGCGCGGGATGGCCTGTAAAGCCCAAAAAGCACAGAGAGATCCTGGCCATAGAGACAACGGCAATGGTGCTTCAGCCAGAATCCCCAGGAAAGGCTGTTCTCCGGCGCGCGGGCCTCATCGAGCGTGCCGATATCAAAATCGACTTTACTCACTACCGGATGCTTTACGGCCAGCGCCTTTTTCAGAGCGGCCAGGCTGTTTTGCTGCGCCCGATCAGGTGAATGGCGGAATATCAGGCACAGGTCCAAATCAGATTCTTCCTCAACGGCGCTTCCCGACGCTACGCTGCCGTAAAGATAAACGCTGTGCAGGCTATCCCGATAGTTAGCGCTCAGGTGGGCCAGGGCATCGTCAATGACAGCCTGAAACGCGGGCTGAACGTCTGCAAAGGGCAGGGTAAGAATAAAACCCTGTGGATCCAGACTCATAATGGCTCCTGTATGGCAAACACAGTCGATAACTGAACGATGCGGAGGTGCGTGGTAAACCGCGAGATCTTCCGCTTAGCAGACAAGGGCAGTATTTATCAGGGCGACAGATGGGGTCAACTTTCTTGCCCGGCAATCAGGTTCCGGCGGACAAGGGGTTATGGATGGGAGGGTGACAAAAAAGGCGAGTCGTTTGACTCGCCTTAATGTGGGCAGAACGCGAACTCAGAATGCCAGTACCAGGCCTGCAATCGCCGCAGACAGCACGCTGACCAGCGTTGAGCCGTACAGCAGTTTCAGACCGAAGCGTGAAACCACGTTACCTTGCTCTTCGTTCAGTCCCTTGATGGCGCCAGCGACGATGCCGATAGACGAGAAGTTGGCGAATGAGACTAAGAATACTGACAGGATGCCCTCCGCGTTCGGTGACAGCTGACCGGCAATTTTCTGCAGATCCATCATGGCTACAAACTCGTTGGAAACCAGTTTGGTTGCCATGATGCTGCCGACCTGCAGGGCTTCGCCTGATGGCACGCCCATCACCCACGCAAAGGGGTAGAAGACATAACCCAGCACGCCCTGGAAGGTCACGCCGAAGATGAAGTCAAACAGTGCGTTCAGGCCCGAAATCAGTGCGATAAAACCGATCAGCATGGCTGCAACGATGATGGCGACGCGGAAACCGGCAAGAATGTACTCGCCCAGCATTTCAAAGAAGCTCTGACCCTGATGCAGATCCTGCAGTTGCAGATCTTCTTCGCTGTCAACGCGGTAAGGGTTGATGAGCGACAGCACGATAAAGGTACTGAACATATTCAGCACCAGCGCAGCGACAACATACTTAGGTTGCAGCATGGTCATGTAAGCGCCCACGATAGACATGGATACCGTCGACATCGCAGTGGCCGCCATGGTGTACATACGGCGTTGAGACATTTTGCCCAGAATATCTTTGTACGCGATAAAGTTCTCAGACTGTCCCAAAATCAGAGAGCTTACGGCGTTGAAAGATTCCAGTTTGCCCATGCCGTTGATCTTAGACAGCACGGTACCAATTCCACGGATGACCCATGGCAGGATGCGGAAGTGTTGAAGAATACCAATCAGGGCTGAGATGAACACGATGGGGCACAATACGTTCAGGAAGAAGAACGCCAGGCCTTTATCATTCATGTTACCGAACACGAAGTTGGTACCCTGAGCGGCATATTTCAGAAGATGATCGAAGAAACCGGCAAATCCTTTGACGAATCCCAGACCGGCTTCCGAGTTCAGGAAGAACCATGCCAGAACGATCTCGATAACCAGAAGCTGTACGATGTAGCGAACCCGAATACTTTTTCTGTCGTGGCTGACCAGCAGGGCCAGCACGCCAACGACCACTAGTGCTAAAAGAAACTGCAAAATATGGGACATGATTGCTCCAAATTTGAGGAGGATTGTATTTTGCTGCGTATTCTATGTAACGGCTTACCGAAAAACGAGATCTCCACCACAATATAAGTATTCAATATCGCCAATTTTCTCAGAATACTCTCACCGATCACGCCCTGTAACCAAATTGTTCACATCATATTCACTTAAACCTATTGTCTGTAATTTAAACAACACGTAGAGTAGGGGAATTGCGCCTGACCTTGAGGCTTTCTGCACCTCCAATTTATAGCAATGGCTATACTTTATAGCACTATCTATTACACTGATTACTAAAACCGCATTTCACTTGCACCTGTGTCGCTTTAAGCTGCACAGGTAAACCAACGACAGGGTAGCCAATATGTTTGAAAGCCGTGCCGCCGAGCGCGCCGCTCGCGGAGCAAGAAAAGTGAAACTCGCCCTGTTGGGGCCCGCCTTTATCGCCGCTATCGGCTATATCGATCCGGGCAACTTTGCGACCAATATCCAGGCGGGTGCTGCTTACGGTTACCAGCTCCTTTGGGTCGTGGTATGGGCCAATATCATGGCGATGCTTATCCAGTTGATGTCAGCCAAATTGGGCATTGCGACGGGCAAAAACCTCGCGGAACACATCCGCGATCGTTTTCCCCGTCCGGCGGTGTGGTTCTATTGGGTACAGGCGGAGATCATCGCGATGGCGACCGATCTCGCAGAATTTATCGGTGCCGCTCTGGGCTTTAAACTGCTGCTGGGTGTGTCCCTGATGCAGGGCGCTGTGCTTACCGGCGTGGCCACCGTGCTTATTTTGATGCTGCAAAACCGTGGGCAGAAGCCGCTGGAGCTGGTGATTGGTGGCCTGCTGCTGTTTGTGGCGGCAGCGTACATAGTGGAGCTGTTTTTCTCCCAGCCCAAGGTCAGTGAACTGGTGACAGGTATGGCGCTGCCGTCTCTGCCCAACGCGGATGCGGTCTTTCTGGCCGCGGGTGTGCTGGGCGCCACCATTATGCCGCACGTGATTTATCTGCATTCTGCATTGACCCAGGGAAAAAGCAGTGACAGTCAGGCCCGGCGCTATTCATCCACCAAGCTTGATGTCGCCATTGCCATGACCATTGCGGGATTTGTCAATCTGGCGATGATGGCCACGGCCGCTGCCGCCTTCCATTTTAGCGGCCACAGCGGGATTGCCGAGCTCGATCAGGCTTACACTACGTTGCAGCCGTTACTGGGCCACGCTGCCGCCACGGTGTTTGGCTTAAGCCTGGTCGCGGCGGGGCTGTCTTCTACCGTGGTGGGCACCCTGGCCGGACAGGTGGTCATGCAGGGATTTATAAAATTCTATATTCCGCTGTGGGTGCGACGCGCAGTAACCATGGTGCCTTCGTTTATTGTGATCTGGGCCGGCTGGGATCCTACGCGCGTGTTAGTCATGAGTCAGGTGTTACTGAGCTTTGGTATCGCGCTGGCTCTCATTCCGCTGCTGGCCTTCACCGGCAACCGTGAGCTGATGGGCGAGGCATTGGTCAATTCACGGCTGATGCAAAACACCGGCCGCGTTATCGTGGTGCTGGTGGTGAGTCTTAACGCCTATCTGCTGATCGGCCAGATGATGGGAATGTAATGCCGCTGCCTGGCAACCCGTCAGGCAGCCCATCTTTAGCTTTTAAAGCCTGTTGCCTTGAGCTTTATCCGCATCCGTTTATATTTTCTTCTGTCTTGTTGATTCAGGAGTGGAACGATGCGGACACCGGATTATCCTTCAGAAGACCAGCCAAAATGGGCTGCGGTCGACGACTACTTTTCTCAGCAACTTATTCCTGCCGATAGCCATTTTCAAGCCGCGCTTGTCGCCAACTGTCAGGCGGGGCTGCCTGCTCACGATGTTTCTGCCCTGCAAGGCAAGATGCTCGGGCTGTTTATCAAAATGATTAATGCCTCACGCGTGCTGGAAATTGGCACGCTGGGAGGTTACAGCACCCTCTGGATGGCCCAGGCGCTGGGTGCGGAAGGAAAAATTACCACTCTCGAAGCTGACAGCCATCATGCGCAGGTTGCCAGGCAGAACATTCACCGAGCGGGGCTGGCCGAACGTGTCGATCTGCGTCTCGGTGCAGCGCTGGACGTGCTGCCTCAACTACAGGGGCCGTTCGACCTGATCTTTATCGATGCGGATAAGCGAAACAATCCGCACTACCTGCGTTGGGCAGTCACTCTGGCGCGCCCCGGCACGGTCATTATTGCCGACAACGTTGTACGAGGCGGGGCGGTAACAGAGGCGACGTCCACAGACTGCAACGTGCAGGGCGTGCGTGAATTTTTCCAACTGCTTGCCAGCGATCCCCGGCTGGACGCGACGGCGATTCAAACCGTAGGCGAAAAGGGCTGGGATGGCTTTGTCATGGCCAGAGTGAAGTAGAGCTGGCACTATCACCTCAGGTGGCCTGCCAACCCGTACGGGCCAACAGGCGCGCTTTAGCGATAGCGTTCAGGATAGCGATGGTGTTCGCGGCGTTCAGCGTGCCAGTGGCGATGCTCATGCTCCCAGCGACGTTGTCTGTCGCGTGCGTGCCAGCGGCGTTCGCGTTCCCACTGTTGATGACGTCGCCACGCTTCGTGTCGCCACCAGCGACGCTCTTTATAAGCATAGCGATCGTTAAACCAGCGCGGCTCACGCCAGTGGTGACCGTCCCAGTAATAACCTCGGCGGTCACGATCGCCCAGATGAAGCGTTACGCCGGGCGCGAGACGCACGGATGTATCTGAGGCCTGAGCGGTGTGCATTGCCAGCGGCATTAACATGGCTACAACGGCAGCCAGTAAGATTCCACGTATCATGATTTTCTCCTGACGGCAGCGTGTCTCCGCTGCTGATACGCTATTTTGTCGGTATCAGGCCGGAGAAACCTGTGGAAGCCGTCTGAAAAACCGTTAAAGCTCAAGGTTTGAGAGTTTTCTGGCGCAGCCGCCTGGCGAACCAGGCGGTGCGGTTACAGCAGCGCGGACTCAATTGCGGCCAGTTCGTCGTCCCTGAGGGGCGCCTGACTCAGCATCTGTAGGGCATCATCGATTTGCGCCGTTTTACTCGCGCCTATCAGTACCGAGGTAATGCGGGGATCGCGCAGTACCCACGTCAGCGCCATCTGTGCCAGCTTCTGGCCGCGCTGTTGCGCAATAGCATTAAGCCTGCGAACTTTTTCCATCTTTTCGTCGGTAAGCTGGCTTTCGTTCAGGAATTTGCTGCCGCTGGCAACGCGAGAATCCTGCGGGATGCCCTGCAAATAGCGATCGGTCAGCACGCCACCCGCCAGCGGCGAGAACGCAATACAGCCTGCTCCATGCGCATCCAGCGTCTGAAGTAATCCCTGTTCCGGTGTACGTTCAAAGAGCGAATAACGAGGCTGGTGGATCAGGCACGGCGTGCCCAGATCGCGCAGAATCGCCATCGCGTCGGCCGCCCGTTCCGCGGGATAGTTTGAAATCGCCGCATACAGCGCTTTACCCTGCCTGACCACATGATCCAGCGCCCGCATGGTTTCTTCTAGCGGCGTGTCCGGATCCGGACGGTGGTGATAGAAGATATCGACATATTCCAGCCCCATCCGACGCAGGCTCTGGTCCAGGCTCGCGACCAGATATTTTCGGGAGCCCCAGTCGCCATAAGGACCTTCCCACATGGTGTAACCGGCTTTGGTCGAAATAATCAGTTCATCGCGATGAGCCTGAAAATCTTCACGCATGATGCGGCCAAAATTCACTTCGGCGGAGCCGGGAGGCGGGCCGTAGTTATTCGCCAGGTCGAAATGCGTAATGCCGTGGTCAAACGCGTGGCGCAGCAGTTGACGGCTCACGTCCAGTTGCGTGTTGTTGCCAAAGTTATGCCACAGGCCCAGTGAAATCGCGGGAAGTTTCAGGCCGCTGCGCCCACTGCGACGCCACTGCATATGCTGATATCGGTCCGGATGAGGGAAAGCTGTCATAGTAAGGTCCTGAGTAAAAAACAAATAAATGTGCCAAAACCGCCTCAGTGTATACGCTTACACTCAGTATTAATTCGTGTGAAGTCGCATATTCACGGAATAATGCACGGTCGTAACGCGGGCTTGCCATGCAATACATCGGCTAAATTTGCTGTCATTCTCGCCAAATTTTCGCCATGTCAGATACTTATCAGAACAATCCCCCTCAAAGGAATTCGCTATGTCCGATTTTACGGTTGGTGATTATCTGTTGGCTCGCTTACAGGAGTGCGGCGTCAGGCATTTGTTCGGCGTACCGGGTGACTACAATCTGCAGTTTCTGGACCGCGTTATTGCGCACCCGGATATTGGCTGGGTGGGATGCGCCAATGAGCTGAACGCCGCTTACGCCGCAGACGGCTACGCGCGTTGCACGGGCGCAGCCGCCTTGCTGACCACCTTTGGCGTGGGAGAACTCAGCGCCATTAATGGTCTGGCAGGCAGCTTTGCCGAATACCTGCCAGTCATCCACATCGTGGGCGCGCCATCAAGCCAGGCGATGCAGCAGGGGGATTGTGTGCATCATACGCTGGGAGACGGGGACTTCGGTCACTTCATCCGAATGGCGAAGGAGGTCAGCGCCGCAACGGCAGCGTTGACGGCTGACAATGCCACGGCTGAAATCGACAGGGTTATACTTACTGCACTTCAGCAGCATCGTCCGGGCTATTTAATGCTGCCGGTTGACGTTGCACAGCGGCAAACCTCTGCGCCTGATCAGCCGCTAATGCCCACTACCGCGTCGTCTGATGAGGTGCGCATCGCATTTCAGCAGGCGGCAGAGCGGTTGCTGGCACCTGCGAAGCGGGTTTCGCTGCTCGCCGATTTTCTTGCCCAGCGCTGGCAACAGCAGCCGGCGCTGGCGGCCTTACGGGCAGGACGTGCGTTTCCCTGTGCCACGTTGTTAATGGGTAAAGGTGTACTGGATGAACAGCAACCGGGCTTTGTCGGTACCTATGCCGGCGAAGGCAGTGAAGGTGACGTGCGGCAGCAAATTGAAGAGGTGGACGTGACGATTTGTGCTGGCGTGCGGTTTACCGACACCATTACGGCGGGTTTTACGCAGCAGTTCAGTCAGGCGCGGCTTATCGATATTCAGCCGCACAGCGCGAGCGTAGCGGGACAGACGTTTGCCCCGTTGTCGATGGCAGAGGCATTGCAGGCGCTGCTGCCTGTCTTCGAACGCCTGGGGGCAGGCTGGCAGGCCGCCTGTGCGCCACGGGCGGCAGAGCCGGTTTCCGACGCCGCCCTTATCAGCCAGTCTGCTTTTTGGCAGGCGATGCAGGAGTTTCTGCAGCCTGGCGATATTATTCTGGCGGATCAGGGAACGGCGGCATTTGGTGCCGCATCTCTGCGGTTGCCCGTTGGGGCACAGCTTTTAGTGCAGCCGCTCTGGGGCTCTATCGGCTATACGTTACCCGCCGCGTTTGGTGCGCAAACGGCCTGTCCCGGGCAGCGCGTTATCCTGATTATTGGCGACGGTTCGGCCCAGTTGACCATCCAGGAGTTAGGATCCATGCTGCGAGATCAACAGCATCCCCTCATTTTTCTGCTAAACAATGAAGGCTATACTGTGGAGCGGGCGATTCACGGCGCCGCGCAACGTTATAATGATATTGCCCAATGGAACTGGACAGCGCTGCCGCAGGCGATGAGCCTGGAATGCCAGGCGCAGAGTTGGCGCATCAGTGAAACCGTGCAGCTCCAGGCGCTGATGGCGCAGCTCACACAGCAGCGCAGGCTGTCGTTTATTGAAGTGGTGATGCAAAAAGATGACCTGCCGCCGTTATTGCGCAAAGTCTCAGCCTGCCTGAGCCAGCGCAACGGCGGTTGAGATTCGGAAAGTTGCCTCTGTGCAGGCCAGCCTAACGCGGTTAGGCTGTTGCACACACGAGTCAGACGCTCACCAATAACTTCGGTGAGCGTTGTTGTTTTATCGGCAGGATTTTATAGTGTCCTCCAACTCTTTAAGACCCCCAAGCGGAGCACCAGAAGAATGACAACTTATGCCTTGGTCGGCGATGTCGGCGGCACCAATGCCCGTCTCGCTTTGTGTGAGGTGGAAAACGGCAGCATCTCCCAGGCCAAAACATTCGCAACATCAGACTACGACAGCCTCGAAGCCGTCATCCGCCACTATCTTGATGAACAAAAGCAGGATATCAAAGACGGTTGTATCGCCATTGCCTGCCCGATTACCGATGACTGGGTTGAGATGACCAACCACGACTGGGCATTTTCGACCAAAAAGCTCAAAGAAAACATCGGTTTTGAACACCTGGAAATTATTAACGACTTCACAGCGGTTTCCATGGCCATCCCTATGCTGGGTGCGGAACATGTCATCCAGTTTGGTGGCAAAGAGCCGATCAAGGATAAGCCTGTGGCCATTTACGGCGCGGGTACCGGGCTTGGCGTGAGTCATCTGGTCCATGTTGATAAGCGTTGGGTCAGTCTGCCCGGCGAAGGCGGCCATGTTGACTTTGCGGCCAACAGCGAAGAAGAAGATCAAATCCTCGAAGTGTTGCGGGAAGAGCTAGGCCATGTGTCGGCCGAGCGCGTTCTGTCCGGCGCGGGGCTGGTCAATCTCTATCGGGCGATTGTGAAAGTCGATCATCGCGTACCCGAAAATCTCAAGCCCAAAGAAGTGAGTGAGCGTGCGCTTGCTGACAGCTGCACCGACTGCCGTCGTGCACTGTCGCTGTTCTGCGTGATTATGGGACGTTTCGGCGGTAACCTGGCCCTGAACCTTGGCACCTTCGGTGGAGTGTACATCGCGGGCGGTATCGTGCCGCGCTTCCTGGAGTTCTTCAAATCGTCGGGCTTCCGGGCGGCCTTCGAAGACAAAGGGCGCTTTCGCGATTATGTCGCCACGATTCCGGTCTATATGATCACCCACGATCAACCCGGATTATTGGGCGCTGGCGCGCACCTGCGCCAAACGCTGGGCCGCATTATCTAATGCCTGCCGTTGCCCTTCCCGGTGGGAAGGGCTGTGTCCATTCCGCCATTCCCCTACAAACGCATGAGCAGCCGGAAGGTTTTGACCTTGCTACGACTGACCGGCACCTGAAAATCCTTGTCCCTTAGCTTCAGCAGATAAGTATTATTGAACCAGGGTTCAATCTCTCTGATCTTATTCAGGTTGACGCAGTACGAGCGGTGACAGCGAAAGAATTGCTGTTCAGGCAGGCGTGCGCAAAATTCGCTGATGTTCATCGACATCACGTAATCTTCGCGGCGCGTGTACACGAAGGTTAATTTTTCGTGGGCTTCAACGTAGTAAATATCGTTTACGTCGGTCACGATGATGCGCTCATCTTTGATCAGGTTAACCGTGAGGGCATGTTGCGCACTCGGTGCCTGGGTAATCGTATGCTGCTGTTGCCAGCTGGCTTCCAGCTTGTTGAGCATCGTGATAATACGTGACTCATGATAGGGCTTGAGAATATAGTCAAATGCTTCCAGCTCAAAGGCCTCGACCGCATGCTCTTTCCAGGCGGTAATAAAGACAATGAGCGGCTTGTGAACGAACTGATGGATATTCTGCGCCAGTAACATGCCATCCAGAGACGGGATATTAATGTCGAGAAAGATCACATCAACCCGGTGCTGTTGCAGATATTTCAGCACGTCGAGTCCGTCATCAAAGCAGGCTTCAATGTCAATTTTACTGTGCTGCTGAATCATCCAGCTCAGCTCTTGCTGGGCAAGGAATTCATCCTCTACGATGATGGCTTTCATGCAAGATTCCCCACCAGTGGCTGTCCGTTTTTGCCCAGCGTAAAGGCAATCTCTGTGCCGGGTTGATGACGCACGATATGCAGCCCCTGGCCCGAAAGCAATTTGACCCGGTGATGCACGTTTAACAGACCGATTTTATTGCCCGGCATGTCGTTGCGCGCGACCTTGTCGATCACCTCATCGCTGATGCCTTGTCCTGTATCCCGCACGGCAATGCGGACCTTGTCGCCCAAATCGCGCACGCTCAGCGTGACCACGCCTTTGCCTTTACAGGGTTGAATGCCATGCACGATGGCGTTTTCGACCAACGGCTGAATCAGCAGGCTGGGCAGCGAGAAATGCAAATCCTCATCCACGTCATAAATCATCGTCAGCTTGTCGCCGAAGCGAGCCTGTTCAATGGCGATGTAATCCTTTACCTGCCACAGCTCTTTTTTAATATCGATCAGCTCATCGTCATTCAGTTCGAGGTTGTAACGCAGATAACGCGATAAGTTAATGACCAACTGACGCGCCGTATCCGGATTAAGGCGGATAGAAGATGAAATCGCATTGAGCGCATTAAACAGGAAATGCGGATTTATTTTACTCTGGAGCGCACGCAGTTCCGCTTTATTGGCCATCTCTCGCAGCTGCTCGGTGCGGGAAACTTCAAGCTGGGTGGAGATAATCTGCGACAGGCCCACGGCCATCTCTTTTAGTGAACCCGTGATACGGTACGCGCGGCGATAGTAGATTTTTAAGGTGCCGGTAACCTGTCCTTTTTCCCGCAGTGGAATGACGATCATTGAATGAATGTCTTTTGTCCGATGGGCTTCATCATTGTTTTTAATGATGATTTTTCCGCTGTGAATCGCCTGAGCCGTGGTGGGGCTGATACCGTCATCGCCGTGCTGATAGTTGTGCTCGCCATAGCCAACATAGGCCAAAATCTTCTGTTTATTGGTCATGGCGACGGCATCCGCTTTGATTTCCCGCCGGATAATATCGCAAATGTTGCGAAGTGAATCGCTGTTCACCTGCCTGAAGAGCGGCAGCGTCTGGTTAGCAATATCCAGCGCCAGCTTGGCCTGACGCGCTGCAATGGCCTCTTTCTCGCCCTCTACGCTCTGCACCAGCAACACGATTAAGCCAATGCTGGAGGCGCCGAGAATCATCGGCAGGGCGATTTCAGACACAATCGCCAGCCCCAGCGCGACAGGTTTGGCCCATAGCACAATCAGCAGCATCGTCAGACTTTCACAAAACATACCGCCCAGAATCCCTACCAACCAGCGCCGTTCGCGCTGCACCCGACGGTTGATTCCCCCCGCGACGATCCCGGCTATGATGCTGGTAATCAGGCAAGGCACAGAGGTAACGCCATGAACATCAATCAGAAAGCGGTGCAGGCCGGCAATCACGCCCGTGGCAATCCCCACCCAGGGGCCAAAGAGAATGCCGCCCGCCATCACCGCAATCACCCGCACGTTAAGCAGTGATCCCTCCACGTTAACGCCTGACCAGGTACTGAATAAGGCGAACAGGGAAAAAATCGCAATGACGGCGGCTTTTTCCAGCGAGGTATGCTCATCCTTTTGTAACAGCTGACGAAAAGGCCGGGTTCGCGTCAGAAAAAACAGGCAGATCAGCATCAGCGCGGCGCGATCAAAGACGGCGAGGAGCATGTTAAAGTGTGAAGTCACAGGCGACTCTTCAGCTATGTTAAAGAACGCTATGATAAAAAATGTGATGATGATGCGCCAGCATGCCTGACGGTCAGCGCGGCTGTTCATGTTTTAGATCAATTTATCTAAAACAGGGAAAAGCGGAAATGTTGAGTGCATTAAAGGGGAACAGATTATTCCTCGCTGAATTTGGGGCAGGGCGCGGACGCCTGACAAGGTGATTCGCGCCGTTATCCTCGTTTAAGCCATCGCTCGGGAGTAGAGTATGCAGGTAATGACTTCACGTTTGACGCTAACGACATTACGCCCTGAAGACTGGCAACTGTTCAGGGCTGTGCATGAAGATCGCGATACGATGAAGTGGGTGAGTGACATTCCCGACGAAGATGATATCCGCGAACGTTTCACCCAACGTCTGGCACCCTGGCAGGTGGGCAGCTTTCACATGTTGTGTCTGGTCGTCAGGCGACGCGATAGCGGAGAGGCTATTGGCTTACTGGGCTGCACGCCGGAGTGGCAGCCTGCCCGCCAGGCCGAGATCGGCTACATGCTGCTGCATCGCCACTGTGGCCAGGGCTTTGGCAGTGAAGCCCTGGAGGCACTGTGTGAGTGTTTGTTTGATGCTGATTTCCTCAAACTCAAGGCGATGGTGGTAGAGGGGAACTGGGCATCACGTCGGATTCTGGAAAAAAATGGCTTCACGCTACAGCGCACACTACAACATAATTATCTGTTAAATGACCGCTGGGTGAATGACTGGCTGCTTGAGCGACTCCATCCGCAAATATAAAAAATTTTCTGCTCCTATCGACAAAGTTGTTATTGGCACGTTATGTTCTTGTTGTGGTCACCGCAGTGACCAGCGTCGCTCGGACGGTCCGGGCGCTAACGTTTTCCAGAGGATATCATGGCTGATAACAGCACAACCCGTCGTTTCTCACGCATAGAACGCCTGCCGCCTTACGTATTTAACATCACCGCTGAACTGAAGATGGCTGCGCGTCGGCGCGGTGAAGACATCATTGATCTTTCAATGGGTAATCCTGATGGGGCGACGCCGCCTCATATCGTAGAAAAACTGTGCCAGGTGGCTCAACGCGAAGATACGCACGGTTACTCGACGTCGCGGGGAATTCCTCGTCTGCGCCGCGCGATTTCACGCTGGTATGAAGAGCGTTATCAGGTTGATATCGATCCGGAATCTGAAGCTATCGTCACGATTGGCTCCAAAGAAGGCCTGGCCCACCTGATGCTGGCAACGCTCGATCACGGCGACACGGTGCTGGTGCCTAATCCCAGTTATCCTATTCATATCTACGGCGCAGTGATCGCCGGTGCCCAGGTGCGTTCTGTACCGCTGGTGGAAGGCATTGATTTTTTCAATGAGCTGGAGCGTGCCATCCGGGAAAGCTATCCCAAACCCAAGATGATGGTACTGGGCTTTCCCTCCAATCCGACGTCTCAATGCGTTGAACTGGACTTTTTCGAACGCGTGATTGCGCTGGCGAAGCAGTATAACGTCCTGGTGATCCACGATCTGGCTTATGCCGATATCGTTTATGACGGCTGGAAAGCGCCTTCTATCATGCAGGTGCCGGGTGCACGCGATGTGGCAGTCGAATTCTTTACCCTGTCTAAAAGCTACAACATGGCAGGCTGGCGCATTGGCTTTATGGTCGGCAACAAAGAACTGGTCGCTGCGCTGGCACGTATCAAGAGCTATCACGATTACGGGACTTTTACGCCCTTGCAGGTGGCGGCGATTGCGGCGCTGGAAGGCGATCAGCAATGTGTGCGTGATATTGCCGAGCAATATAAACGCCGTCGCGATGTGCTGGTAAAAGGGCTCCACGAAGCGGGCTGGATGGTTGATATTCCAAAAGCCTCTATGTACGTGTGGGCAAAAATACCTGACCACTACGCTCATCTCGGTTCACTGGAATTTGCCAAGCATATGCTGCAGGAGGCGAAAGTCTGCGTCTCGCCAGGCGTGGGATTTGGTGATTACGGTGACACGCATGTCCGCTTTGCGCTGATTGAAAACAGCGATCGTATTCGTCAGGCAGTAAGAGGGATTAAAGCGATGTTTCGTGCTGACGGCATTCTGCCAGGCAGCGTGAAAAGCATGGAAGAACAAATATAGTACGCCACTGGGGCGACCGTCTGTCGCCCCCTACGGACTGCTTGCAGAAACTACAGCATCAGCACAAAGGTGCCGACCCAAAGCAGTACGAAGAAAGAAATTCCCATCAATGCATATTTCACACACGAACTCCTCTGAGCGGTTACGATATTGGCGATCCCGATCCAGCGCAACGCGGACAGAAGGGATAAGGCCGCCGTTCAGGTCAACGGTCAACGGTTTCCCGGACGAACTGAATAACTCAGTACAGGATCGGGGCTAATCTACGCGTATTCAGACCGAAAAGAAATAGTTTGGTTCTGAGAGTTTGTTCACATTTTTTACTGAGTGTTAATTTCCGGAACGGCGGACATCCCGACACGTAACTGGGCCAGATTCGGCTGCCCTTTATCCAGCACAATTTTCACCGGCAAGCGCTGAACGATCTTAGTGTAGTTGCCGGTCGCATTGTCGGGAGAAATCGCCGAGAATGTCGCGCCCGTCGCGGGTGCAATGCTGTCAACATGGCCGGTAAAGACCTGATCGGGTAACGCATCCACTTTGATGCGCACGGGTTGCCCGGGGCGAACATCTTTCAACTGCGTTTCCAGATAGTTGGCTGTGATATAGGTTTGCTGCAGCGGTACAACCGCCAGCAGACGCGTGCCAGCGGAAACCCAGGCCCCCAGCCGCACCGTACGCTGTCCCACCATGCCTGCCACCGGCGCCACAATACGGGTGTAGGAAAGATTCAGACGTGCCTGATCGACGTTGGCTTTCGCCGCGGCGACATCGGCCTGTGACGACCTGACGGCCGCCTGCAATACGCCAACCTGCTTAATGGCGGCAGCCAGAGCCGCTTCGCTCTGGCGCACCGTGGCCGTGGCCGAACGCTGTGCAGAACTGGCTTTTTGCTGCTCGTCTGCGGCCACCGTACCGCTTTTATAAAGGCGGTTATAACGTTCAGCACTCTGACCGGCATACTGAGCCGTGGCCTGGCTGGCCGCGACGCTGGCCTTTTGCTGCGCAATAACTGACTGCTGTTGCTCCAGCTGTGCCTGGCTGCTCAACAGTTTGGCTTCACTGACCTGCAAATCAGCTTCGGCGCTTTCAAGCGCCACGCGATAATCGCGATCGTCCAGCGTGGCTAAGCGTTCGCCCGCCGCCACCTGCTGGTTATCCTTCACGTCGATATGGGCGACATAGCCGGACACTTTTGGCGCGACGATGGTGTAATCAGCATTCACCCAGGCATCATTGGTTTGATAATCGTTACGGGTCATGACCGCCCAGACAGCCAGCGCCATCGCCAGTAAAACCAGCAGCAGCAGTGAAAGCAGCAGGGTTTTTCTCATTACTAAAGCACGCATATTCAGTTATCCCGACGTGGAGGTTGCAGAGTGGATCAAGGTTTGTGGCGGCCAGACCCGTTTGGGTAGCAGAGCAGTGATCAGCAGCAGCAGTAGCGCAAAACCGATCAGCAGCAGCCAGGTATCACTCAGGCCGAGCACCAGCGCCTGGTGCTTGACCTGGGTGGCGAAAGCGCGCAGGTTTTCAACAGAGCTTGCGCTGCCGTCTGGCAGAAGCGGATAGCGGCCACTGGCCTGGCCGCTGTCGGGGGCCGTCATCAGCCAGGGTCTGCTGGCCGCCTGATTAATCAGGATGCTGGAGTGAAACTGCTCACGATGGCTGACGAACCATGACACCAGGGTTGAGGCGGCGATGCTGGAGAATCCCCGGACGGTATTAAACATCGCCGAGGCGAACGGGCCTTCCGGCGGGGCAACGACGCTGGTGGCGCTCATCAGGACCGGCAAAATGACCATCGGTTGGCCCGCGGCCTGTAAGGCCTGAATCAGCCAAAAGTTGTCTCTTGCCCAGCCGGTGGTGATCTGCATGCCGAGCATACAAGAGGCGATAAGCAACCCCAGGCCGAGCGACAGCACCCAGCGACAGTCGATCCAGCGAATATTCAGCAGGGCGGCGATAAAGGGCGCGATAATCAGCTGCGGTAAGCCGATGGTTAAGGCCAGCGGCGCAAACTGGGCAATACGGAACCCCTCAACCTGAGCAAAATAGGTTGAGGGCAGCGCCGAGCCGGACAGTGACACAATGAGTACGCCCGCCAGTACCAGTAAGCCGTGCATCAAATTACGCCGCCTCAGCATCTGCAACTTAAACAGCGGCAGCGGATGAAACCACTCGTTAATCAAAAACACAATCAGTAGCGGCAACGCAGCAAGAAGCATGGCCGCAATGAGCTGCGAATCAAGCCAGTCGAGCCGTTCGCCTTGCGTGAGCACCAGAACGACCAGCGCCATGCCGCTACAGCCGGTGAGCATGCCAAACAGGTCGATCTGCTGAAACCGTTCGGTGCGCAGGGGATCCTGAGGTAATCCCCAGGCCATCAATACGAGGGCAATCAACATGCCGGGCACGACCTGCCAGAACACAAACATCCAGCTGACTTCATCTGTCCAAAAGGCCGCCAGCGAGGCGGCCATGTTCGGGCCAAACGTGGCGGTAAGCGCATAGGCGCCCAGGCCATAAAGCTTAATCGGAGGGGGCAAAAATCGCAGCGCGACGGTCATCAGCATCGGGGGAAGCGCGCCGCCAAACAGGCCCTGCACGACGCGCAAGGCAATAAACAGAGCAGGGTTCGTCATCAGCGGCAGCAGCACGCCGGATAATAAAAAACCGGCGGACATAATCAGCGAAAAACGGCGCAGGGAAAACGTCACGGCAAACCACGGCGCAATCATCATGGCGGCGACTTCGGCGGCCTGATAAACAGAAATAATCCAGCTACCCTGGTCGTAGCCGATGCCCAGCGCGGCACGAATATCGGCCAGGGCGATATCACTGACCCGATCGTTAAGACCTGACGTCAGTGCGGCGATCCAGACGCCAAGCAGGCCTAATGCCAGTCGCAGGGTAAAGGGATGCAGCGTCGGCGCATTGCCGGGCCGGGTTGTCATAGCAGGTGCTCTCATTATTATGGTTCGATGTATTGCAATGCGATACAGCGCGGCGATATTACATGGCAATATGCTGTATTGCAATGCGGTACATGCTGTAAAACGTGCGCTTTTCGGGTTACAGTAAGTCAGCTCAAAAAGGACGACGCTATGACTCATCAATCATCCAGCCGCGAGGATGAAAAAACGGGCGGCATTCAGGTGATTGCCCGGGCGGCAAAAATTCTTAATGCCTTAGGCGAACATCCCGGTGGCATGAGTCTGGGCGAGATTGCGCAGGTGGTCGATCTGCCGCGTTCCACCGTACAACGTATCGTGGCAGCGCTGGATAGCGCAGAGCTGGTGCGAAGCAGCGGGGCGGGCGGGCTGCGCCTGGGGCCGGCTTTGCTGAAACTGCTGTCCAGCGTCAACACGGATGTGGTGGATTTAGTGAAACCCCTGCTGGAAAAACTCTCTGCCGATACCAATGAAACCGTATCGCTGGCCCGCGCAAGCGGCTCACAGCTGGCGGTTGTGCATTATGTTGTGGCGTCACGCGAGCTGCGCGTGGTGCCGCGCATCGGACTGGATCTGCCGCTTTACAGCACCTCAGGCGGCAGAGCATTGCTGGCGCTGGAAAGCGATGCCGACGTGCAGGCGAGGGTAGGCGATGACTGGCGCGAACTGACCGATAAAACGGTTAAAACGCTGGCGGCGCTTTTGCAGATGATTCACGAGGTGCGTAAAACCAGTATTTCCTACGATCGCGGTGAAACGCTTGAAGGCGTTTCAACCATGGCTTTCGCGCTGGATACGATCTTTGGCCGCTTTGCGGTGTCCTTACTGGTGCCTACGGCACGTTTTAAGAAACACGAGGCACGTTATCGTGAGGAAATGCTGCAATGTAAACAGGCGCTGATTCGCGAAATTGGCAAAATCGCCGCTGTTGAAGGATAACGTCCCGATGAAAACAGTCTTAATGGCTATTGATAACACCCCCGTTGCGCAGAAAGTGATTTCCCTGACGATTGAAGAAGCGCTGGCACATCGTGCAGAAGTGATGGTGTTATGCTGCATCGATCCCGCTTATTCATCCTGCAGCCAGCCTATCGATATTGATGCAGGTGAAGATCCGGCGGATTTTGTCGCGGCTCAGGATGAACAGAATACCGCTGAAATGGTGGTGCGCCATGCGCTGGCCCCCTTATTGCAGGCTGGAATCAAGGCGCGGGGCATGATACTGGCCGGCGAAGCGGCGGACACGATTGTGGCGCAGTCGCAACAGTTAAACGCCAGCATGATTATTATGGGGCGACGCCATTTGTCTCCCTTTAACCGTTTATTGAAAGGATCTGTGAGTGCGGCCGTTGTTGAACGCGCGCATTGCCCGGTACTGATTGATGTGCGTAAGGATTAACAACGTAGTATGACTTCCCTGCTTTTAATTACGCTGGTGGCCTTTGTGCTGCTGGCGATTATCATTTTTATGTTGGTCAGAACGACCCGGTTGCGCGTCTGGCAGGGCATCGTCCTGTTTATCCTGCCGCTCATCCTGTCGAATATTTTATTGTTCAAGTGGATTTTGCCTCAGCAACAGCAGGAAAAACGCTACGAACGGGCTGCGGACTATATGGCGCAGGCAACGGTCTATCGGGTATTGCGTACTCAGGAACCGGCCCTGTGGCAATTACTGACACGCGAACTCGCCCACAAACTGCGTGAAGGGGAACCCATGATTCAGGCCGTTGGCGAGCTGAGAGGCTGGCTGACGGATGTGATTAATCAGCGTCTGATGCGCGCGTCAAACCATGCCATCGTTAATTACATTGGCGTTTCTGTCGAAGAAATGCAGGCGCTAAATAAACGCGATCCCGGCCTCTGTTTTCAGTTTCTCTATCCGCAGGTAAAGGGCGGCGTAAATCTGGCAAAAACGCTGCCGGCCGCGCTGAACCAAAAAGAGGCGGAAGCCACGGAATATTTGCTGCTTAACAGCCTGGCGGAAGAACAGCCGATGGATCGCGATCAGGCTCAGGATGATTTGAAGAATATTGTTGATCGCCTATACCAGAAATGGGGCGATAAGCTGCAGCAGCTCAATATGCCAGCAGACACGGCAGTGGACCGCTCTTCAATGTGTGCCATGTCCATCGATCTCTACAGTGCAATTCTCGCACTCCCGGACAAGCAGGCCGCGAATCTGCTTCGTAGAATGATTGCGCTTTCCGGTGAGGGATAAGCAAAAAAAGCCCGCTTAACGCGGGCTAAATTGAGAGGCTTTTTTTAGTGAGGCTTTTTATTAGTAGAGTCATACCTGGTGTTGTGCTTTGACTGTTTCTCGTTAGATGCAGTTTCGCAGTTTAATGGCACATTATGCCAACTGTTTACCCGTATTGAATCAATTGGTAAAACTTCGTAAATACGCGACAGTCGCGTACTATTCCTATAGATACGCATTTTGCAGCACCTTACACTGCGTCAAAATGTGAGGGAAAAATGAAAAAAACACTTATTGGTGCACTGGCACTTATTTTGCTGAGCGGCTGTACCGCCAGCAAACCCGGGGCGTTTGAGCGGGTCGATGAAGACACCTCCTCAAATACGGTACAGTACCGTTTCGATCCGTCAAAAGTTAATCGCGATGCCATGGAAATTGATGTGGCGAAATACTGCATGGATAAGGGTTTTGATAAGGTAGAAAATCTGCCTGCTCAGGACAGCACAATACCAGGCCTGAAGAAAACCTGGTATCAGTGTAATTACGCGGTGAAGAGTTAACGAATAAAACGAGGTGGGATTGAATCCCACCTTCTTTTTTATATTATGCTGTGTGAAATCTTTGCCCTTCAGTTTTTCTCATATCTGGCGGACATCCTTTCCTGTCGGCGCCTGTCGCTATCCTGCCCTGATATCATTTTTGACCCGCTGATAAAATAACCCGCTGATACTGTGGACAGAACCGTGGTACTTAATGCTTTCATACGACATCTCCACTTTTTCGATGCTTAAAATATTACGCTGAAATAGTGGAGTAAACATGTAGCCAGTGTAGAGTTACTTCGATAATTATTTCTTTATATTTCAAAACGGGCGGGGGTGGATAAAGAATCTGACTATTCCAATCAGAACAGGATGAATAAGCGCTAATATGCGTAAGACCTGTCTTAAAAGCAAGTAAGAAAAGCGTTGTCCCGGTTGGGGAAATCGGAGCTACATTATTAGCAGGTCTATAAAGGGAGGCAAACATGGCTCACAAGGTAAAAAATATTCTGCCACTTCAGGCGGAGTTAGCGGAATGCCCGCTTTGGTCGGTAAAGGAGCAGGTATTGTGGTGGGTTGATATCCTGGCACCGGCGATTCATCGTTTTGATCCCCTTAGTGGCGAACTGACGACCTTTCCTCAGCAGGAGGAGGTAGGGTGCATAGGCTTGCGTGAACAGGGCGGTATCATCGCCGCGCTGCGCGGTGGCGTGTGGCTGCTGGATGAGCAGGGCAAACCACAGAAAAAAGTGGCTGATAATCCCGGTATCGCGGAGAAAAGCCGGTTCAATGACGGACGTGTCGATCCCTGGGGCAATTTCTGGTGCGGCAGCTTGTGGGAGCCACAGGATAAAAACGGCGGTTTGCTGTGCCGTGTGACGCCAGACCTGAAACTTGAGGTGAAAGCGCGTGATATCAAGATCTCAAACGGCGTGGCATTCTCCCCCGATCGCCAATGGATGTATCACACGGATACGCCCAATGCAGTGCTTTACCGCTATCCGTTGGATGCGCAGGGCGAACCGGGCGAGCGGGAGGTTTTTCGACGTTTTGACGCCAGCGGCGGTTTACCCGATGGTGCAGCGGTAGACAGCGAAGGTTTTTACTGGTCGGCGCTCTTCGATGGCGGCCGGGTTGTGCGCATCCATCCTCAGAGTGGTGAAATCGTCGATGAGATCAGGCTGCCGGTTAAGTGGCCAACGATGGTGGCCTTTGGCGGCAGCGAGTTAAAGACGTTGTATATCACCAGTTCACGAGAAAATCTCAGTAAAGACGATCGGGAACGTTACCCGGAATCGGGAGATATTTTCGCGGTTGAGCTGGACGTGGCCGGCATGGCGGAACCGCTGTTTCGCGGCTAAAAAGGGAGGCCAGGCTGTCCTGGCCTCTGAAATTACTGGCGTTGCAGCTGCGGCGCGCTCCCGGACTGACTCTGCGGCATCCGGATAGTGAGCGACAGCAGTAAGGACATGACCAATAGCGTCATGATAAGGCTGAACGTCACTGTAAAACCGCCAAACAGTGAGGCAACCAGCGATCCCAACACGCTGCCAATGCCAAACCCCAAATAAATCAGACCATAGTTTTTCGTCAGGTTATTCAGGCCGAAAAAGTCACTGACCAGGGAAGGGAACACGGTAATCGTGCCGCCGAAGCTGAAAGCGATACAGGCCAGCGACAGGAAAAAGGTGGTCTGGTTCATGTGCGTAAACAGTAATACGCTCATGCCTGTCAGAGCGATCAACTGGGCCAGGGAAATAACCCGGATACGAACCATTTTGTCCGACAGAACGCCCAGCACCAACCGACCACTCAGGTTAGCGACGGCAATGACGGTGACCGCGTTAGCCGCCGTCTGAGTGCTGAGGTGCACCAGGCCTTCCCCGATATCTTTGGCGACGCCAATGACGTAAAGCCCGCTCATGCACGCCGTCAGGAACATCAGCGCCAGCATCCAGTACTGCGGAAGGCGCACTGACTCAGCGAGCGTATAATTGCGGGTTGCCTGATGTTGCGCCGTTGACGAACGTTGCAATGGCGCATCGCGCATCATCAGCGCACCGATAACTATCATCGTCATGGCTAATAACCCCCAGAGAATAAAGGTTTTTTCAAGTCCAAACTCAGCCAGTAGCGCTCCACAGATAAATTTGAAACCCAGGCTGCCCAGGCCGTAGGCACCAATCGCGCAGGCGGATATCATCCCTTTGCGTTCAGGAAACCATTTCACGCAGTTAGACAATGTCATCAGGTAACCTGCGCCGTCAGCCAGCCCCAGCAGAATGCCTGCGCTCAGGTACAGCATGACCAGGTTATCGGCATGTGAAGTCAGCCATAAGCCCAGCGCCATCATTACTCCCGCGCCAATCGTCACCTTACGGACACCAAAACCTTCCTGCAGCTTACCGGCAAGCGAAGAGGCTACCGCCAGGCCCAGACTCAGTAATCCAAATGAAAAGGCCACCTGGCTCACCGATGCCGCCAGTTTTTGCGACAGCTGACCGTTAAACAAACTCCAGGTATAAACCGATCCCAACGCAAACTGGGTAATCACTGTGCCGAAAAGGGTTAACCAGCGTGTACGCTGACCAACAGCCTGTTGTCGCTCATTCATTATTTTTACTCCCACAGGAAAACTGGAAACTGCGGCCAGATTAAACAAATGCCTGACGCGCGGGAGGGAAAAGAGCATGAACGGAATGCAGAATGGAATGAAATGCCGTGAGAGCGGCATGAATGGCAGGCCCGATAAACGTAACCAGACTAACCATGTGATGAGTTCAGGTAAACAGACGTAAGGGAGTGTTACAGGTAGCGGTTTTTACCGGCAGGTTGCATGTTTTTTTGCCAGGCTTAAAGTCCATTCAACAGGAGGAAATATGAAAGACCGGACATATGAATCCATCACCAGTGAGGATGAAGTTTGCTGCATTATCGGTCAGGCAGTGATCGAATTAAGCACAGAGCAGCAGCCTGTCACGAAATCTACGCTGGCGCTAAAATTATTGTCAATGGCGGATCGTGACAGCGACGATGAGCGAGTTCTGCTCTACTGGATTGCGCGCAAGGCGATCAATCAACCACAATATCTTGTCAATCAGCAGCAGCAATGGGCATGAGGCCCTGACAGGAAAGGGTTCCACGCCCGGTACGGTTCAGCGTAACGCACAGCGCGTAATCGTAACGCGTACAGCACACCTGAAAACTGACCGTAAAATCGTGGTAAAGCCAGGGATGGCATCGACCTCCTCTTCTCCCCCCAGTGATCTCTCTTCCCCGACCCGGCTGCCGTTTCAATTTACATTCTGATCTGTCTCGCGCTGTGGCGCTTCCCGATGCTGCGGCCCGCGTTCTGGTGAGTCTGACGCTGGACGGAGCGGTTCAAAGAATCGGATGAAAGACGCCCGCGGACCTGTGATCACACTCAGACATATTCCCCCTGCTGACAGGCACCACCCGTTGTGGGAATAATGAATGCCTGTTTTCCCTGCCGGAGAGGTTTATGAATTCAGTCCCCCTCAAGTGCCTTGGCGTAATGATATTCGCTATCCTCGCTTCGGCATGCAGCCCTTCATCCAATGGTCACATTCCTCTGGGTAAATGTGACGTTAAAGGGACTTACAGTATAAATTTCCCACGCTTTGACGAAACGGCACAGCAGTTAGCCCATGCATCAGGCTGTTTTATTGAGACGGACTTGTCAAGAACCGGCGCTGTCCACGTCAATCCTGTGCAGGGAACCATGACGATTCGGGAAGCGGTCAGTCAGGCGATTAAAGGCACCTCACTTACCATCGTGGCGCAAAAACCGGACACCATCACCGTTGAATAATCAGGGCGAAGAATATGCGTAACTTAGCGGCGCTAACAGGAATGGTGTGGCTCTTATCCGTGTCAGCCTGCTACGCCGGTTATGGCGGAGCGGACAGCAATGGCGGAAGTGGCCTTCCAGGAAAGAACGGGCAACGCGGGATGGCGGGCTGTCCCGGTGGCACGCCACGCTCAACAGACGGTCACTTTTATTTGCCGGGTACACAGGAGCGGTGCAATCCGCCCTCTGCCAAAAAACACCACTGGGGCCCGCAGCGGAGCGTTGAGAGCATTTAGGCTAACCCGCCTGAATGCCTCACGGGCACGTTAAAAGGTGAGAACGATGAACCCTGACGCTTTTTTGCCCCTTGCGGGCCAGTTTTATCGCGCGGTGTTATCTGAGAATGCCCGGGCTGTCCTCGCTGCGCCCGGGCTGCAAAGTGCTGGTCGTTATCATCGGCAGGGGCAATCAGCGTTATATATGAGCCCCAGGCCTGAATGGTCTGTAATCGCGGTTTCAGGTTACATGCGGGAAGATGGCTTACCGCGCGTGCTCATTCCGCTACGCGTGATGGGGGCCAGGGTTGTCGATCAGCGGGATAAAGCGCGTTGTCTGCAAATGGGAATTATCCCCGAGCTATCCACAAAGTGGTGGCAGTTGTGCAGGCCCCGGGAATACCAGTGTGCCACCCGAAAATATCATTGCTCGCGGGGAAGGCTGCCCCACCGATGACATACATCAATTTATCGATTGTCTGCATGAGAAAATAGATCCAGGCGGGCAATATATGGCGACCGTCCCTGACAATGTGGGGTCAGATTCGCGGCTGACGCGCGGCCGGGTTTGTTTACGCTATCTCAATGATGTTAATTCGGTGCTCGGCACAACGTTTACCTCCAGTTATAACTCTTGCAAGTTATCGCCGCCGACCCAAACCTGGTGCGCGATGGAAACTCCTAATGTGGATATCGATTTTGGCATAGTCCATGTGGGAGAGGCTGAAGGACAGTCGCGGGAAAAGGATATCAGCGTGTATTGCTCGGGACCGGCCAACTATATTATCGATCTGACAAGTGAAGATTCCTCTGTCCCTTTAAGTAACGGCATGAAAGCCGAATTAACTATCGATGGGCAGTTGATACAATCCCAAAGGCTGGTTTCAACGGAGCAAGGCTCAACGACTTATAAGCTGCAAGCGGAATTGAAGGGGCAACCTGTGGCAGGGGCTTTTAACAGTACAGCAATACTGTTTATTTCCTACCCGTAATCGTGCTGGCAGGATTGATATTTACCGGGCCTGACAGGGCACAATGTTGCACGGGCCATTCTGGTCGGATCTAAACGCCTGTGGGAAGCCAGGCCTGTTAATCATCGCCCTCTGAGTCAGGATTACAGGGGGGAACTGTTTTCACGTTGAATGCGCCCCACTCATGGGCGCTGCATTTTAACCACGCAGTGAGACTGAGATGTCAGCTAAATCCCTGGCGATCCCCGCCATCCTGCTGGGCAACGTTATGCAGAACCATGGCGGCGGCCCCAAATGCGACGGTATCCGTGGCGGAGATATCCGGCAGGCAGATCTCGGGTTGCACGACACGGCTGCCCTTTAAGCTATCCAGCCTGGAGAAGTCGAGCCAGACCGCGAGCCGTTCACGAACGCTTTGAGGCAGTGTTCCCCCCACATAGATCGCCGCAGGGGCAAGAACAGCGTTCAGCATAAAGCCCAGACGGGCGATTTCCGGGCCTGTTCGTTCGATCCATTCGTCGAGAACGCTGACGTTTTCAGTAAGGAATCGCTGCCAGATGTCTTGTGAGCGCCCATCCGGTATCTGGCCGAGGCGATGCTGACACCATGCCGCAAGGTCAGTAAAGGAGGGGCGGGGCCTGTCGAGTGGCAGTAACAGACCAATTTCGCCCGCGTTGCCAAGATGACCGCGATAACGCTGTCTACCCAGAATAATGCCGCTGCCGACGCCTTCTGACAGATAGAGATAGAGAAAGTCTTCATGATTAGCCGCATTACCCAGTGCCATTTCACCCATCGCTGCAGCATTGGCATCATTCTCAATTAACACCGGACAGCCCAGCGCCTGCTGAATGGACTCGAACAGTCCGGGTTCATCCCAGGAAAGCACCTCGGGTGCCAGATGAAGGGGAGCAACACCCCGTTGGAATCGCGTGGGCATGGCAATGCCTGCACCAATCACTAAAGTATCCGGAATGTGGTTTCTCTCAAGCAGGGCTCTGTGCCCCTTCTGAATCGCTGATCGGGCCGTGGCGAAGGTATCGTAAAGGCCGCGCAGCTCAATTTCGTCAACCCGCTTCCCCGTGAAATCAAGCAGCATCAGCGTAATGGAGAAGCGGCTGGCATGAACTCCAACGGCATAACCAATGGCGGAATTCAGCGTGAGATCAATGTGCGGAGCGCCCCGGCCAGACGGGCGACGCGCCCCTTCGACGATGATCCCTCGCCTGATGAGATCGCGGGTCATCATGCTGACGGCAGCCGCTGTTACGCCACAGCCCTCGGCGAGCTCGGCACGCGATGCGGCGTGGTTGCGACGCAGATAACGCAGCACCGCAGACTGCGTTGTACCGATTCCTTCCCAATGCTTCGATGAAGTCAATGCCGCTTCTCCCTGTCGTTGTCGCGTGGTCATGAACCTGTCATTTAAATAAATTAACTTACTTAAATAATAGGTACAACGGGAATAAAAACCATGTCGAAAAAACGCACTCTCCTGGCAAGCGTAATGATTTCCGCGCTCTGTGTCGGCATTGCCCATGCCGAAGAGATCACCATCAAACTCTCCACGCTTGCTGAGCGCAGCGCACCCAACCGCATCACCAATATTGAAGATGCCGCCGACATCATGAACAAGCAATTCAAGGCTGCGGGTGTCGATAAACATATCGTGATTCAGGCCAACAGCAGTGCGGTCAAAGGCTGGGACGACTTCGCGATGGACATGCTGAAGGCGATGTCCGTCGGGCAGGGGCCGGATATCTATGTGCTGCCTCATGAGTGGATTGGCCAGTTTGCTAAGGACGGTTATGCCTTGCAAATGAACGATAAGATCGCTGCTGCGCCGTGGGTCTACAGCGATATCCTGCCTGTGCTGTGGGATTCAGCAAAAGCAAACGATGGCAAGATTTATGGCATACCGCAGGATGCCGAAATACGCATGTTTTTCTACAACAAAGATATGTTGAGAAAAATCGGCAAGGATGAAGCTTTTATTAACGCTATCCCTGCCAGGGTGGAATCCGGTGACTTCACCCTTGACGATCTGACTGCGCTGGCCAAAGAGGTTGTGGACGGTAAAGCGGCCCAGTATGGCATGCTGCACCGCCCGAACGTGGGTATTGATTATCTTATGGTTTTTCAGTCGTACGGCGTGAAATTTATGGATGAGAAGACCGGCAAACTCATTTTCCCCAAAGCGGAAATGGCCGACGCCCTTGGCTGGTATGCGCGTAATGCTAAGCAGGGCGTCACGCCTGTCGATAATACGGCGATGAGCTGGGATGCGATTCAGGGCGCGTTCAAGCAGGAGAAGGCGTTTATTTTCCACCAGGGCGTTTGGGCGGTGGCCTGGCAACTGGGTGACAAAAATGGGGCTGTCTGGCCGTCGGACAAAGACGGTTATTTTCATAAGATAGGCTGGATTCCTGCTCCCGCGGCCAAAAAGGGCGGCCAGCCCTCAAACCTGTCGCATCCGCTTCTCTATACGGTGAATGCCAAAAGTAAAAATGCCGACATCGCTGCCGAACTCGTGGCACTGGCAACGTTGCCCTATTTTAACAACGAACATGCCGTAACCTCCTATCACACCGCCATCAGCAACGCGCAAACGGCGATGCCGAAATACCGGGATAACTGGGTGTTGTCTGCTGCCTCGCCCATGATGGCGCATGCGAAGTTCGTGCCCAATCAGACGCAGTTTGGCAGCTACAACAAGGTGCTGTTCAGCGGCCTACAGGCCGTGGAAACAGGGAAAATGACCGCAAAACAGGCCGTTGATTTTATCGCTGAAGAGTTAGAACTGCAGTTCGGCGACGATATAGAAATCCGTTCGTCCGTTGCCAACAAATAGGGTTTAGCCCGCCCAATGCGATCGTTAATATTGAGGGAGGTGAGATGATGTCGCAGTTCCAGCCTCGGGCGCACCGGCCCGCCCGGCCCGTCTTCTATCTCGCGCCCGCTATCGCGCTGTTGGTCGTTTTTTTCCTGGCGCCCATCATCGTCAATACCGTTATCGCCTTTACCGATATGGGCGCGAATCTTCGGGTCGGTCAATTGACACTGCATAACTTTGAGCGGATTGTGTCGCGTGATGCGCGTATTCCTGGCGTGCTACTAACAACGCTGATTTATGTAACGGCGACGCTGTTTCTTTTCAATGTCGGGCTGGGTGCGCTGCTGGCTATCACATCAACGGCAATCCTTGACCGACTCGGGAATCTGTTTCGCGGTCTCTGGCTTTTGCCGCGCATGTCACCGGCCGTGCTCTACAGCATTCTGTGGATATGGGTGGCCGATCCCACGCCGTCCGGTTTGCTTAATCAGATAACGGGTTCCTTCGGGTTGCAGCCGATGAATCTGCGCAATGATTTCCCCTTGTTTCTGATCGTGGTGGCCAATGGCCTGGTCGGCGCATCCTTTGCCATGGTCATTCTGACGTCAGCGATTCGTTCCATCCCTTCACATCTTGCCAATGCGGCACGGATAGATGGGGCGAGCGAGTGGGGCGTGCTGCGTTATGTTGTGGCCCCCGCGCTGTCTCAGCCCATTCGATTTATTACGATCTATCAGGGGCTCTCCCTGATGACGACCTACGAATACATTCTGCTCATCACCGGGGGCGGTCCCGTTTACGACTCCACACCTTATGCGCTCTATATCTACCGTCGTGCCTTTGAAAATGGTGCTTATGCCTATGGTGCGGCCCTGGCGCTGGGTTTGATGGTGATCGGCGTCGCCGCGACCTTAATACAGTGGCGTGTCAGCAATATGCGCGCGACATTCGCCGCGCCGAAAATCGAGGTATTGTGATGTCACGCGTGCAAACCACATCGGTTGCCACATCGAAATGGGCCCGTCTTGAACGCAGAGGTACCGTCAATCGTGTCGGTTTCCTTTCTGTGGTCATTCTCTTCCTGACGCTGATTTCGGTTCCGATCCTGCTGCCTTACCTCTGGCTTCTTGCGAAATCCCTGACCACCTCTGATGCATCTATCAGTCGGCTTGTTCTTTGGCGCACCAGCGCCATTGCGGGCGTGGCTTATCTCGGCGCGATCGTGCTTGCTTTTATGGCAGAGCGCTTGCGCAGGCCGATATTGTCCTGGAGTGCGCTCGGCATCATCGTGCTGCTCCTCGTGATGATCTTTCTGATGCCCTATCTGACGTTGCACAACTACCGGTTTCTCTGGCTGCGGGATATCGCGAATACCGGCACAACGCGTGTGGATCTGATGCCGTCGGTCTGGACGGCACTGGGCAGCTCCCTGATCTTTGCCGTCTCTCAGACGCTGATTGTGACGATCGTCGCCACGCCAGCAGCCTACGCGCTATCCCGCTTTGCCTTTGCCGGCCGGGAAAATTTTCTTCGCGGTTTGCTGCTGTTACATGCTTTCCCCGCGCTGGCACTTACCATCGCCATCTTTATCCAGCTCCACTATATGGGCCTGCTCAACCATCTCTCCGGCGTGGTGATGGTCATGAGTGCGCTGGAACTGCCCTATGCGATCTTTGTTCTTAAAGGCTTTTTTGACGGCGTGCCCTGGGATATTGAGATGAGTGCGGTGACTGATGGTGCCACCCGTTTTCAGGCCTTCCGCATGGTGGTGTTGCCCCAGGTGCGCAGCGGACTGATTGCGATCGCCACCTTTACCTTTCTGCGCGGTTGGGAGGAGTACGTCTTTGTTCAGACGTTACTCATCGACAAAAGCCAGATGACGATGAGCCTCTACCTCTTCTTTGTTGCACAGGACAATACCGGCGCGGATTACGGCATGATCGCCGCCGTCGGCATTATTTACCTGCTCCCCGTGCTCGTTCTCTACACCTTCACGCAGAAATACATCACCCAAATGAGTTTTGGCGGTATTAAGGGATAATTGTCATGGCCTCGATCACTCTCAACAATGTCACCAAAAACTGGGGCGAGACCCAGGTCCTGAAACCGATCAATCTTACCATTGAGAACGGCGAATTCGTCGCTATCCTCGGGCCATCTGGATGTGGTAAATCAACGACGCTGTTTCTGCTGGCGGGGCTTTATGCGCCGAGCAGTGGTGAGATCGCGTTTGACGGGCACAATGTCAATCGCATTGATGCCCGCGATCGTAATGTCGGTATCGTCTTCCAGTCTTATGCGCTTTACCCGAATTTGACGGTGCGTGAGAACATCGCGTTTCCGTTGCGCTTTAAAAAATTAGATAGAGATCAAATCGCCAGGCGAGTGGAAGAAGCGGCCAGTCTTGTACAAATCAGCGCACTACTCGATCGACGTCCGTCGCAGCTTTCAGGTGGGCAGCAGCAGCGCGTGGCGCTGGCTCGCGCCCTGGTCAAGGAACCGAATATCCTGTTACTTGACGAACCCCTTTCTAACCTTGATGCAACACTCCGTATCACCATGCGGACAGAGCTTAAGAATCTTCAGAAACGTCTTGGCTTCACCACCTTGATCGTCACTCATGACCAGATGGAAGCCATCACCATGGCCGATCGGATTATCTGTATGAATCAGGGCGAAATCGTCCAGATCGGTACGCCAGAGGATCTTTACCGACGTCCTGACGATCTTTTTGTGGCAGGATTTATCGGCTCGCCGCCCATGAATCTGGTGAAGGGGCAAGCCCTGGGGCGCTTCCTGCAACTGGGACAAATGTCACTCGAACTGAATCACGGATACGATGGCCCCGTCTGTTTTGGTCTGCGTCCGGAGGATATCAGCCTGGTTGCCCCTGATGATGCGCCGCTATGTGGAGAGGTGATGACCGTTGAGCCGATAGGACGCGAAGTGTTTTACACGATCGACACGTCAGCCGGCAGGCTCCATGCACTGGAATACGGTGAAGCAGTGCGTCATGCGCCCGGTTCCCGAATCGGTATCGCATGCCAATCCGCGCTGACCCTGATTTTTAATTCGTCCGGTAAACGCATCGTCGATCTTCATGCCAACCTCTCCGTATTCTGCCATCCCGGCAAACATGTCCATGCTGCCAGCTAACAGGAAATTACCCTAATGACCCGAATCGTCTCACATCGTGGCGCCAACCATTTTGCGCCAGAGAACACCTTCTTTTCCGCAGACCTGGCGCTGGAACAGGGGGCTGATTACATTGAGCTGGATGTGCGAGAAAGTGCCGATGGCGTGCTCTACGTTATCCATGATGAAACGCTGGATCGTACCACTAACGGCACCGGCCCTGTGGGTCATGCTTTATCGCGCGATATCGATGCGCTGGATGCAGGAAGCGGGTTCGACGAGCGCTTTAAAGGTGCCATGGTGCCGCGGCTTGATGCTTATCTTGAACATCTGCGCGGTCGCGCGGGCGTTTATATCGAGCTGAAATACTGCGATCCGGTTAAAGTAGCTGCATTGGTACGGGATCTCGGTATGGTCCGCGACACGTTCTTCTTTTCGTTTTCCGAGGAAATGCGCCGCGGTCTTCAGGTCGCCGCGCCGGATTTTCGTAAAATGATCACCCTTGATATCGCGATGTCGCCCTCTCTTGTGAGAACCGTCCATCATGCATCGCTCATTGAGTTGAGCGTTGAACAGATGCGTAATCGAGCCATCCTTGAAGCGAGCCGTCAGGCCGAGCTTGAAATCATGGTTTATTACGGTGGTGACGACATAGCAATTCATCAGGAAATCGCGGCGGCGGGCGTCGATTATATTAACCTTAATCGGCCGGATATTTTTAGTACAATACGCAATCAAATAGCCATGTAATATGAGCGAATAGCGCACCTGAAGGTGTTTTTCATTGGGAAGCACCTTTAGAACATCGAAGCAAAATACTGCTTTGAAATCAAAATAATCTCGATATTTGAATTGCACGAAGGTAGTGTAAGGTTTTTACAGTGAAGAGAATATTTGGATAGTGAATTCTGATTTGATAAAAGTGTATTTCCAAAGGATGTGATTTGTACGCATAAGCGAAAAGATGTTTAACGTAAATGATTTTTTAAGTGGTGCTATATTTTATTATTACATTTAAGTTTTATAGATGTATGCCGAAAAATATTTTCTTTTTTATATGTTAATTTCAAGGTGAAACTCATTAAGGGTGGAAAAGGAAAAGCGAAAAATACTCTGACATTCTCTATCTTTAGATATTTTTGAGAAGGTTTTAGCTTGGTGGTTATATTTTAATTGTGTGATGAGTGTCATGGCTTTTTTTGTTCAGGCAAGGTTTTCATTCTGTCTGAAACGATCTGGAAAGTTGCCCTTGATGTGCTTAATTTTTATAAATCAGCCAGGTTATATCTATTTTTTAATTCTCAATCTTTATTAAAAGCAATGATTTGACGTAAAGAAAAGAGCTTGGAAGTGATATGTTTCTTTAAATACATTGATATATGATTGCTGTGCTGGATTACTCCTGTAAAAGAATTCGATGATAATTCTCCGTCAACAGAACATGTGGCATCTTAACTTTAAGCTATGATATGATAAATTTAATACCATATCGACTCAGGGCGCACTGAATGAACGATTTTGAGCAAAAACTTCTCGATAACGGTTTTTCTGCCAAGAATATCGGTAAACTCAAAAGCATCATTAACAAAGATGAATCTAAAAAAGACACACTTCAGAGTCTCGTGATTGATCTTAGCAAACGCTTTTGGGGAGGGGTCATTGCTCTGGTTATTTTGGCTCTAATTGGATTGAACGGCATTTTTAATGCAGACTCTTCAAATGCCATCCCATACATCATCGTCCTGACTTTCGCTTTCTTCGTGGTGTATTTCGTCACGCCTCTTAACTTAGCCTGGAAATCATACAAATTTATCAGGAAGAATAAACATTAGTTCTGTGCAGGATTGTTTTTCATTTGGTAAAGGTTCATACCTATTCCAGTTCCCTTGTGTATAGCACCCAAACCTTTGAGAGCGAGTGCTGGTTTACTCAGAAGCTGGACTTTGCGATAGTGATCGGTTGGTAGATATTTGTATAACCTCCATGCTTCAGGTTTTAGGGTAAGCTTGAAAAGGCCATAGTATGATGTTGTCAGGTCCACGACCTGGTAGGTTAACAATCCTAAGCGCTTATCAAAACCGAGAAAATCGGCTGCGTCTTCATATTTATCTCTTACTGGGTTAGATGGGTGAGGCACACCACTTAGCTTACCTATACTCTCTATCCCAGAACCCACACCATTCATCACCAGGGCTGAGCCTGCCACTACTCCGATAACATTGCCTGTTGTTACAGAGCCTACGATTAGACCAACCCCTGCAACAATTTGCATGCCACTCAGCACGACGCCGATACCGTCAATGACATACCCAATGACTTTTTCATGGTCATGGTAAAACTGCACAGAAGACGATACGACAGCTTCTCCTGTTCTGAGCATCCTGTCTTGAGTTTTCAAGTTTTGGGTTTCCTGCTTGAGATTTTGGATGCACTCCTGACATTTGTCATCCGAGGTAGCAGTGCGGATGGTTTGAAGCTGCGAGCGGCTAAACTCTCGCACTTCATCCTGAAACCTCAGGCGAACAAGGGCATCCTTGAGATGGAACTGTGAGAGGGATGTTGCCACATTGACTAAGTGGTTGGCCTCCAGGCTTGCCATAGTCAGAAAGTAGCTTGATTGCCTGTTTCTGTCCCAGTAGTTGTCCATAACGATACCTTTGTTTAGCAGGATTTATCGAATATTAAAGTAGCGTGGGTTAAGAAACAAAACAAATACATCCAAAGCAAGGTTTGAAGAAGAGGGGGCAATGAACCCGGTATTTGACGTAGCGAAGGACAGGAGAGATTGATTCGTCTTTAACGCTTCGTCATGTAAGTGGCCTGATGTTGTTTATGAAGACACATCTAAGTTTTAGTAGCTTAACTGAAGGAAGAAGGGTTCAGATGAATGTCTAAAATGAGGTTAAGTAGACTTGAAGAAAGGCATACATGGTGTCCCCTGCAGGAATCGAATTTTGATATAAATTAATGATTTATAATGTTTTTATTTTATTGGTAAATTGCGATACCATCATTGAACAAGAGGCTAAAACTGGAGCAATGATGTTTTAATTATCATAACTCAAAAAGTGAGCTTATTATTGCTCAGTGCTATAATAAGCCATTAATGTTTTCTAACGGTGCATGTGAGCAAATTCAGCAATCCTTAAAGCCGTTTTCGAAAGTAATTTCCTCGTTTAGTAAATAATTTTTTGCTACATACAAGGGGAAAAAATGAACAATATAAAATTTGAACATTTTCCACTGTAATGTGAAGAATGAAAGCAATAATAGAAGAATCACCAACGTGTTTATAGGTGGTAATATTCCTTCCCAAAGTATGCAGATCAGCAGGGTCATGCATATCTCAGCAGTTATAAATTTAGCCCTTAATTCAATTTTTTTAGCCTCTATTTTTCTGTCAATCTCCTTAACAATAAAAAAATCATAAGCGTCGTTTCTTTTTGCCATTTCATATTTCTTGGTTACATTAGATGTGTAATTTTCAAAATTGTGCAGCTTTGTTAATTTAATGAATAAGATGGCATTAATTTTCTTATACGTGATACTTAAAAAGTATACTATTACCAGAGCCAATAGGAGTTGTATAATCGTCAGCTTAGCCAAAAAACCATCTTTAAAATCAAAAACTTCCTTAATGGAAGTTTTTGATAGTATTTCATAAATATTTGTATTTCCACTGTCATAGTTCAACATAAAAAATACCACTATAAAAAGCATAAAAAATCTATGCAACGGATATCTCGATGTTAAATCATCTATATATTTTTCTTGAATCGATTTTGCTAATTCATCCATTAATACACCTGTATAAAATACACGTCTCCTGAAGAAGGATCAAATGCTCCATATTCAATATATGGTGCGCCTAAGAAAGAGATTTCTTCTTCCTTTTGAAAATAAGGAATGACATCCTGAAAATCTTCTTTACTCGCAAACCTTAATGTACTTATAGAACCGTTGAAGGTATTCATCATTTTAGCAGAAAGATGGTGCATATCCATCTCTGAAATCCTAGCTTGATAGATTACAGGATCACCGAGTTTTTTTTGCGTTACTACACGATGAAAATCATTGGCTTTTTTTCTATTAAACTCGTATGTTTGAGTTGAATCTGATGTAAGCGAAATTTCCAATGTACTATCACCTGAATGATGCGAACGGATGATTGCAAGCATTTGGTCAATCTCTCTCACAATAGCTCTATCGCCGTATCTTCTGGTTACAGCCTGATCCGGCCTCTCTAACAATTGTTGATAATCTTTGGGTTCAAGCTGATGTCCAGCAAGTTGTGCTCTTCTAGTTTCCAGATCTTTACTGATTCTTCCAGCACTATCTAAACCACCTTTTTCAGCCTCCTGAAGAGCGTTATTGATTGCATCTGAAACCCTTTTAACAACTTTTTTAGTTATATCCTTACTTGAGATAAAATCAATAATATAGCCACCCTCACGTGGCTGCTGTACCAGAAGCTCAACATCTTCGTAATACTCATGGCGCATTTTGGCATACTTCCAAAGATTGCCATGTTTTATATCGAGGTAAGCCCTATCTAAAGAACTTTGTAGATGTCCTAAGCTTTTAGATAAAGTTCTTAATGATATCTGATGATCTTCAGCAATTTTTCCATCGAAGTGTAGTTCAACTGTAGCCACGGTTGTAAGCTCCATCTATGTTATATTATAACAATTAGCAACATTTGTATTAGAAGCAGAAAAGGATGATTGACATTTTTCTAATAAAATATACTACTCTGAAAAACATTTACATAGCTAATGTTTATTCAAATCATTCATACCCTATATCCCAGCCAATATTTAAATGCGATCGATTCTTACCCAAACGTATTAGCGCGCGCTCGTAGCCCCGCCACGTCTGCGCACTTCGTGTAGCGGTTTTCATGCACCTGCATGAGTGGCTCCGGGCCGCGCCGCTGCTGGCCTTTGCTGCTGCTTTTGGGTGCCTGAGACTCATGCGTTTTCATGCAGCATAGACATGCACTCACGCACCAGGCGTAAAAAAAAAGCCCGGCAGGTGCCGGGCTGAGGGGTTATTTCTGGCCGGGGAACCGCCTGCGCTTACGCCGGTCAGTTCCGGCACACCTGAAGGGGTGCGGGCCTGCAAGGCTGATAACATCATCACGAAACATCAGCGGCAGCTTTTTATTCGTCCAGCTCAGCATCAGATTCATAATATATCCACGGTAGAGCGTGTCTGCGTCGTTTGCCCCTTCAAGTACACCCGGCGCATGGGGTGAGCCATACCGTTCAAACTGGCTGTACTTCATTTTCAGCAGGCTGGTCAGCTCAATGGCGTGGAAGATAAAGAATTCATCAATGAGCGCATCAATGCGCTCGTCCATGATGCGCTCATGGCAGATGATGTAAGCGTGAGCCTTTTGCCCGGTCACGTCGGCCAGCCCTGGCAGCTGCTTTTCCCTCTGGGTAATGAGTCCGGCCAGCTCGGTCGCCGTTTCCTGCTGCTCAAGGTACTCCGCGCGCAGCGCCTTCATCTCCGGCGTGACGGTGCCGCCGTTCTGCTCCAGCAGCTCACGGAAGCGCGCCCGGTTGTCCTGGCCTGCCTGCTCCATCTGTGCCTGCCTCTAGCGCAGCGCCTCAACGCTCTCCGTGGCGGCGGCTTCGGCCTTTCTGGCCTCCACCCAGGCCATCATCTTTTCCTGAAGTTGCTGAATGCGCGGCTGCCAGCCAGCCGGAAGGCTTTTTACCAGCGCGGCGGTCTGCTCTGCTAACTCATCTTCGGGCAGCTTCATGAGCCAGCCCGCATCCTTAAGCGGCTTCTGATTCCGTGCCACAAGCTGGCCCACGTACTGGCCGGTTGCCTTAATATCTTCGTCGGTCATTTCTGCTGTGTCATGTCTTTTCCTCTCAGGGCTGTGCGTGGCGGTCTTTACGGGTGCAGGCGGAGCCGTAGCGGCCCAGCGTCTGCGGCTGGTGTACCGGCGCATCATTTTCCGGCTCCGGCTCTGCCGCCACGGGCTTATGGGGCTTCGTGATGATTTTCTCGGCGCTCTCCAGCGCAGTGAACGTGCAGGAGCAGTCGAGGTTCTGGCACTGATACCAGGTGCGCTTGACGGAAGGAGCCTCATAGGCGCTGGTGCGGGTGTGGGCCACCTGGCCGCATTCGGGACATTTCAGGGCCATCAGCGGCTTTCCTTCTGTTTTAACTCTAGGCGGATTCTGGCCTTGTGACGGGCGGCCGGTGACAGGGTGCGGCCCGCGTCAGCCTTGGCGGTGGCGTCGGGAGACACGCCGCACAGGCGGAACACCGGGTCGCTGTCGGGCATGGCCGCACCGGAAACCGCCGGTTCAGTGATGTGGCGCTTGATAAAGTCCTTCAGCACGCTATCGGGGTCGTTCACGGAGTCCACCACGCCGCTGACCAGCGCGGCCTGACGGCCCAGCGTGATGTACAGGAGGCTCAGCGTCTGAATCAGCGGCCGCCCTCTCTTGTGAGAACCGTCCATCATGCATCGCTCATTGAGTTGAGCGTAGAACAGATGCGTAATCGAGCCATCCTTGAAGCGAGCCGTCAGGCCGAGCTTGAAATCATGGTTTATTACGGTGGTGACGACATAGCAATTCATCAGGAAATCGCGGCGGCGGGCGTCGATTATATTAACCTTAATCGGCCGGATATTTTTAGTACCGTTCGACGTTAGTGTTGTGAATAAGTAAACGATATAACTCGCTGTCGTCGCCGGTGTTTACTTTCATGAGCTTAATGGGACAATTGAATGACGGAGACGATGGCGTATATGCGTATATAACGCGAACGCTCGCGCTTTTCTTGCAGTGCTGGATTACAGCCTCAGACCGGGATACCGGGAGAGTCGTGTTTAAGATGATGATTAGCCCTGAGTCCTATTAGCGCATGCTGTTTTGCCGGAAAAGATAAACACGGCTATATCTTTTTCAGGACGCTTGGCAACGGTGATGGCGTTGATCGATTTGGCCTTCGGTCTAAAACGGATGAAAAAGTTTGTAATGGCGGAAGAGGTCAGGTGAGGCATACATGGTGTCCCCTGCAGGAATCGAACCTGCAACTAGCCCTTAGGAGGGGCTCGTTATATCCATTTAACTAAGGAGACGCCAGCGCAGTATACCGCAGTTAGGCGGCAGGATTCACTACACCGCCGCGCGTTTGCTCATTCTGTCAGCAATTTAGCGTTCTTCTTGTTGCTGCTGACGTTTTTTCTCCGCTTTACGTCGTTCCGCTTTCGCCTTTGCCTGGGCAGCTTCGCCCATATCATTGCGAATCTGCGCATGGCTGATCAGGGCGAAAATCAACGTACCGCCCGTCAGATTGCCCAACAGCGTCGGGATAGCAAAGGGCCAGAGAAACTCGGTCCAGGGAATGCTGCCGTTAAATACCAGGTAAAGCACTTCGACGGAACCCACCACGATATGCGCCAGATCGCCCAGCGCGACCAGCCAGGTCATCATCACAATGACAAACAGCTTGGCGGCACCGGCATAGGGGAACATCCAGACCATGGTGGCAATGATCCAACCTGAAATCACCGCATTCGCAAACATCTCGCCCGGCGTATGTTCCATTACCTTCATGCTGATGTCGGTAAAGGCCTGGCGGGTGGCTTCATCAAAAATCGGCATTTCAGTAAACGCCAGAGCTGCGAACGCTGTCCCGATAAGATTACCCAGCAGCACAATGCCCCACAGGCGAAGCAATAAGCCAAGATTGCTCACAGTGGGTTTGTGCATAAAGGGCAGGACGGCGGTCACGGTGTTTTCAGTGAAAAGTTGCTGCCGTGCCATAATCACAATCACAAAGCCAAAGGTGTAGCCAAGATTTTCCAGTAAAAACGCGCCGGGCACGCCATCCAGATGCACCTGAAAAATGCCCTTAGCCATCAGCGAGGCGCCCATCGACAGCCCGGCAGCAATAGCGGACCACAGCAGCGCCATACCGTCACGTTCCAGCTCTTTTTCCCCGTCCTGACGAATCTCCTCATGGATAGCGGCGGCGCGAGAGGGCAGGGCGTCTTCATCCACTTCAATATCCTCTTTGCCCTGTTCTTTCTCTTCGCTGTCTACGTCGTTAGGTCCCTGACTGGTGCTTGATGAAGGCTTCATGTTTTCTCCTGGTAACAGTGCAAATGCGTTATAAGCGTAGTCGTTTTTTGGCTCGCGAAATTGTTTCTACAACAGCTAACAAAAGTTACAACATTTTGCTGTGGTGCGCTTTTTGTCCGCTTAACGCCGTGAAAAGCACGAATATCCAACCCCAGCGGGAAAGGGGGCCGCGCACGGTCTTCGGCACACTGCAACATTGTGCTATCATTTGCGCCTTATTTGGCTGGCGCGATTTACCCCTCCATGTTGGAAATCATGAATCTGCTTTGTGTGCGTGATGAACGTGCGCTCTTTGAGGCGCTCACGTTTCGCGTGTCGGCAGGTGATATCGTACAAATTGAAGGGCCAAACGGGGCCGGTAAAACGTCGCTGCTACGGATTCTGGCCGGGTTGAGCACGCCTGAACACGGCGAGGTGCGTTGGCAGTCGCAGCGGATTCATCAGCAACGCGATGTCTGGCATCAGGCCATGCTTTATCTTGGACATGTGCCGGGGATCACCTCGGCGTTGTCGGCGCTGGAAAATCTACGCTTTTATCATCCGAACTGCCGCGATGAGCACATTTTTACTGCACTGGCCAGCGTCGGACTGGCGGGCTATGAAGACGTGCCAGCCGCGCAGCTCTCTGCAGGGCAACAGCGGCGAATCGCGCTGGCCCGGCTGTGGCTGACCCAGGCAACCCTGTGGATTCTGGATGAACCCTTAACCGCTCTTGATCCTGTCGGCGTCGAGACCTTAATGGGGCGCTTTGCGGAACACGCGCAACAGGGCGGTTCTGTTATTGTGACGAGTCATCAGGCGCTGCCGGGGCTAAACGGTCAGATAAAAACCGTTCGCCTGCATGCCACGGAGTGGCAGTAATGTTGTGTCGTCTTATTCAACGTGAATTACGCATCGCCTGTCGTCGCGGTGCGGAGGTGGTTAATCCACTGTGGTTTTTCCTGATCGTGATTACGCTTTTCCCGTTGGGTATCGGTCCCGATCCTCAGCAACTGGCCCGGATCGCGCCTGGTATTGTCTGGGTTGCCGCGTTGCTCTCCTCGCTGCTGGCGCTGGAAAGGCTGTTTCGCGATGACTTCAATGACGGCACGCTGGAGCAACTTTTATTGTCTCCCACGCCGCTGCCGGTCATGGTGCTGGGCAAAGTGATTGCCCACTGGCTGGTCACCGGCTTGCCGTTAATCCTGCTTTCGCCGCTGGCGGCTCTGTTGCTGTCCCTGGATATCCCGAGCTGGCGAGCGGTGGCACTGACGCTGCTGCTGGGAACACCGACGCTGAGTTTTATTGGCGCAATTGGGGTGGGGCTGACTGTGGGATTACGTCGTGGTGGCGTGCTGCTCAGCCTGTTGGTCCTGCCGTTGGCGATTCCTGTCTTGATTTTTGCCAGTGCGGCCATTGATGCCGCAGGACAGGGCGTCGCCATTGGCGGTTATCTGGCGTTGCTGGGGGCAATGCTGGTCGCGAGTGCAACGCTGGCACCTTTTGCCACCGCCGCGGCGTTGCGGATTACGCTGCACTAAATCAGCACGCCTCAGACGTGTTATTAGCGTTTATTTTAATGTGAGCAATTGAGCATGTGGAAAGGATTACATCAGCTGGCTAAGCCCGAACGGCTCTATCAGTTGTGCGGTCGCCTGCTGCCGTGGTTTGCTCTGGCCAGTGCGGCGGTACTGCTGCTGGCCTGGGTATGGGGATTTGGCTATGCACCGGCAGACTACCAGCAGGGTGACAGCTTTCGCATTATGTATATCCACGTTCCGGCGGCCATGTGGTCGATGGGGATATACAGCGCGATGGCCGTTGCGGCGTTCACGGGGCTGGTCTGGCAGATGAAAATGGCCGATTTAGTGTCAGCGGCGATGGCGCCAATCGGTGCCGTGTTTACCTTTATCGCGCTGGTCACCGGTTCTGCCTGGGGCAAGCCGATGTGGGGAACCTGGTGGATATGGGATGCCAGACTGACGTCAGAACTGGTGCTGCTGTTTTTATATCTGGGCGTGATTGCGCTGTATCAGGCCTTCGACGATCGTCGCATGGCCGGGCGGGCCGCAGGCGTGCTCATTTTGGTCGGGGTGATCAATCTGCCCATCATTCATTTCTCTGTGCAGTGGTGGAATACCTTACATCAGGGATCGTCCGGGTTGCTGCAACAGGCGATCGCGCCGCCGATGCGCACGCCGCTGCGCTGGGCCATCCTGGGTGACCTACTGTTGTTTATCACCTTAACGCTGATGCGCTTACGTAACCTGATTCTGCTTACGGAACGTAAACGTCCCTGGGCAATTGCCCTGGCGAAGACAAGGAGCAAAGTATGACGCCCGCTTTTGCCTCATGGCATGACTTCGTTGCCATGGGCGGCTACGCCTTTTATGTGTGGCTGGCGGTGGCAGGCACGCTGGTGCCGCTTTTCGCCCTGATCTTGCATAGTAGGTGGTCACACCGACGTTTGCTGGCGGACATTCGCCAGCGTGATGCACGGGAGCGCCGCCTGCGAGCGGCCAACGTTCAACGTACCGCCAACCATACGGCAGGAGAAGAGAAGTGAATACCCGCCGTCGTAATCGCCTGTATGTCGTGGTGGCGATCCTTGCCGGACTTGGACTGGCGACCGCACTGGTGATGTATGCGCTGCGGTCCAATATCGATCTGTTTTATACGCCGGGTGAAATCCTGGAGGGAAAAGGCGATGCGCACATCAAGCCTGAGCCCGGACAGCGCCTGCGCGTGGGCGGCGTCGTGATGCCTGGCAGCGTAACGCGGGATCCCCACACGCTGGCGGTTTCCTTCCAGCTTTATGATGGTCGCGGTGTGGTCAACGTGAGCTTTGTCGGCATTTTACCGGATCTGTTCCGCGAAGGTCAGGGCGTTGTCGCGCAGGGCGTACTTGAACCCGGCAACCTGATCAAAGCCAAAGAAGTGCTGGCAAAACATGATGAAAACTATACTCCTCCCGAAATCAGCACCGCGATGAAACCCGCACCCTCTGCGCAACAGGCCGCGAATAACCCGGCAGGACGTACACCATGATGCCAGAACTGGGCAGTTTCTTACTCTGTCTTGGATTAGCGTTGGCGCTGCTGCTCAGCGTCTATCCGCTGTGGGGCGCCTGGCGCCAGGATGCCCGTCTGATGGGCATGGCGCGTCCGCTTGCCGTTGGCCTGTTTGCCTGCGTCGCGGGGGCTTTTATGCTGCTGGTCTGGGCGTTTATCGTTAACGATTTTACCGTGAGCTATGTCGTCAACAACTCAAACTCACTGCTGCCGGTTTACTACCGCGTTGCGGCCACCTGGGGCGCGCATGAAGGCTCGTTACTGCTGTGGGTGCTGCTGCTGAGTGGCTGGACGCTGGCCGTGGCAATCTTCAGCCGCGGTATGCCGCAGGACGCGCTGGCCCGGGTGTTGTCAGTGATGGGGATGATCAATCTGGGCTTTTTGCTGTTTATCATCCTCACCTCTAATCCCTTCAGCCGGACGCTGCCCGATTTTCCCGTAGACGGTCGCGATCTTAATCCAATGTTGCAGGATATCGGCCTGATCTTTCATCCGCCACTGCTGTATATGGGCTATGTCGGCTTCTCCGTGGCCTTTGCTTTTGCCATCGCCTCATTAATGGCGGGACGGCTGGATACCGCCTGGGCGCGCTGGTCGCGTCCCTGGACTACCGCCGCCTGGTTATTCCTGACCATTGGGATTGTGCTGGGTTCCGCCTGGGCGTATTACGAACTGGGCTGGGGCGGCTGGTGGTTCTGGGACCCGGTGGAAAACGCCTCCTTTATGCCGTGGCTGGCGGGCACCGCCTTAATGCACTCGCTGGCGGTCACGGAAAAACGCGGCACCTTCAAGGCCTGGACGGTGCTGCTGGCCATTACCGCGTTCTCCCTGAGCCTGCTCGGCACCTTCCTGGTCCGTTCCGGCGTGCTGGTCTCGGTACATGCTTTCGCCTCCGATCCGGCGCGCGGCATGTTTATTCTCGCATTTTTGGTCATCGTGATTGGCAGCTCGCTGCTGCTGTATGCCATTAAAGGCGGCCAGGTGCGCAGTCGGGTGCAAAATGAGCTCTGGTCGCGAGAATCTTTTCTGCTGGGGAATAACGTCCTGCTAATCGCGGCCATGCTGGTGGTCCTGCTCGGTACGCTGTTACCGCTGGTGCATAAACAGTTAGGGCTGGGCAGCATTTCCGTTGGCGAACCCTTCTTTAATACCATGTTCAGCTGGTTAATGGCTCCGCTGGCGTTAATGCTCGGTATTGGGCCGTTAGTGCGCTGGCGACGCGATGAACCACAAAAACTGGTTCGTCGTCTGCTGATAGCGCTGCTCGTGACGCTGCTGGCCTCTGTGCTGCTGCCCTGGTGGTTGCAGGATCGTGTTCAAGCCATGACGGTGGTGGGATTACTGATGGCGGTATGGATCATCCTGTTGACCCTGATGGAGCTGCATGAGCGTGCCACTCATCGTCATCGTTTTTTTACCGGATTACGTCACCTTTCGCGCAGTCACTGGGGCATGGTGCTTGGACATCTCGGCGTGGGCGTCACCGTTATTGGCATTGCGTTCAGTACCCAATACAGCGTTGAGCGCGACGTGCGCATGAAAGCGGGCGACAGCGTCGATATCCATCACTACCATTTTGTTTTTCGTGATGTTCAGGACTTACAAGGCCCTAATTACAGCGGCGGCGTGGCGGTCATTGACGTTTCCCGCAAGGGCAAGCCGGAAGCCGTGTTGTATGCGGAAAAACGCTTTTACTCTGCCGCGCGCACCATGATGACCGAGGCGGCGATCGACGGCGGCTTTACCCGCGATCTTTACGCCGCGCTGGGTGAAGAGCTCAGTGACGGTAGCTGGGCGGTGCGTATCTACTACAAACCCTTCGTCCGCTGGATCTGGTTTGGCGGCTTGTTTATGGCCGTCGGAGGGCTGTTCTGTTTGCTCGACCCGCGCTATCGCTCGCGCAAGAAAGCCGATCGCGAGGTGCGGACATGAAAAAAATTCTATTTGTTCCGCTGGGCTTATTTTTACTGCTGGCTGCCGCGCTGCTGTGGCAGCTGTCACGTAATGCGGAAGGCGACGATCCTTCACGGCTGGAATCGGCCTTAATTGGTAAGCCCTTGCCCGTGTTCAGGCTGGAGGCGCTGGATAAGCCAGGCAAAACCTATGATCAGCAAACGTTGATCACCGGTAAACCACTGTTGCTGAACGTCTGGGCAACCTGGTGTCCGACCTGCCGCGCCGAGCATCGCTATCTTAATGAGCTGGCAGAGCAGGGCGTTCGGGTTGTAGGGTTGAACTACAAAGACGATCGCCAGAAGGCAGTAACCTGGCTGAACACGCTGGGTAATCCTTATGCGCTCAGCCTGTATGACGGTAACGGGATGTTGGGCCTCGATCTCGGCGTTTATGGCGCACCTGAAACCTTTTTGATTGATGGCAAAGGCATTATTCGCTATCGCCATGCTGGCGATCTGAACCCGCGCGTCTGGCAACAGGAAGTCAAACCCTTGTGGGATAAATACACGAAGGAGAGCGGCGCATGAGATCCCTGATGATGATGCTTTGTGGGCTGCTGTTTAGTGCCAGCCTGTGGGCCGCGATTGATACCTATGCGTTTGACTCCGTGGCGCAGGAGGAGCAGTACCGTGAAATCACGGCCTCGCTGCGCTGTCCCAAATGCCAGAACAACAGCATCGCCGACTCTAATGCGATGATTGCGTCAGATATGCGGTTGAAAGTTTATCAACTGATGAAGCAGGGGCAGAGCCGTCAGCAAATCATCGACTATATGGTGGCGCGTTATGGCAATTTCGTCAGTTACCAGCCGCCTGTCACGCCCTCAACCCTGATCCTGTGGGCCGGGCCGGCGCTGTTTGTGATTGTGGGCGGTACAGTGATCGTGTGGCGTAGTCGTCAGCGTAAAACCCGAAGCGAGCTTGATGACCAGGAACAACAGCGTCTGGCGGCGATTCTGAAGTCGGACAGGAAACGATAATGGCTGTCTTTTTACTCACGATTTTTCTGCTGCTGCTGGCGGCCAGCGTACTGTTTTTAGCCGCAGGCTGGCGTCAACGTGAAACCCACGCGGCGGCGCGCGACAACCTTAATACGCATTTTTATCGGCAGCGGCTGGCTGAGATGACCCTGGACGAAGAGCAGGGCGTAATTGCCGATCGCGCCGTGATGGAGCAGGAGTTACAGCAAACCCTGCTTAGCGATATTCCGCCCGCTTCGGATGCCCATTCGCACCGCAGCCGTCGCTGGGTGCTGTTACCCGGCCTGATCGTTTTAGTAATCGTGTCTCTGGCAAGCTATCTTAAAACCGGTGGCTTAACGCAGTTAAGTGGCTGGCTCCAGGTGCAGGAAGCGTATCCGGCGCTGCGCGCCCAGCTCATGGATCCCCATGCCCGGCCACTTACCCAAGAGCAGCTCTCTGGCTTGCAGCTCGGTTTGCGCAGCCAGCTGCAAACCGAACCTGATAACCTCAGTGGCTGGGCGATGCTGGGCCGCCTCGGTATGGTACTCAACAATGCCACGGGCGCGCGTCAGGCTTTCGAGCATGCGTTGCAGCTGGCACCGAATAATTTTGCCCTGCAGAAGGATTATGCTGAGGTGCTGACGCGATCGGTCGATCCTCAGGATAACCGCCAGGCCGGGCTGCTGCTCAAGGATCTGCTTAAACAGCATCCGCAGGATATCCGCACCCTAAGCCTGCTGGCCTATAATGCGTTTGAACAACAGCAGTATTCGCAGGCGATAGACAGCTGGCAAACCCTGTTGCAGGTGTTACCGGCCGACGATCCTCGTCGTGAGGGCATTGCGCGCAGCATTGAGCAAGCCAAAACCGATGCAGGGCAGCAAAGCAGTCAACTAACGGTCGAGGTGACGCTTTCTCCCCAGGCAGAAAAAATGTTACCGCCGGGCGGAGTCATGTATATTTCGGTGACTGACGCCGTCTCGCCGGTGCCGGTGGCGGTGAAACGCGTCTCGCCCGGACATTTTCCCGTGTCGCTGACGCTGGATGACAGCAATGCCATGTTACAGGACCGACGTCTTTCAACACAGAAACAGATTCAGGTTCGCGTCAGGATTGCACGAAATGGCCGCGCAAATCCTGAGCCGGGCGACTGGTTTGGCGCCAGCGCGATAGTCCCCTGGGATGGCCATCAGCACATTGACGTCGCGATTGATAAACAGCAGCCTTAACCGGCTGGAGTCTGGCAATGTCTGAATCTGCCAACCGCACGGGAGATATCAGCTATGCTTGCTGGACTGCGCTGATCTACCCGCTGAAACTCAGCAGGGTATAAATAACTTATATGCACAGGGAGAAAAAAATGGATCACCGCCTGACCAGCCTGGCTTTGACCAGTGTGCTTCTGGTTGGTTGTGCCAGTTCAAAGCCTGCTGACGATGCGCCTGCAGGGCGTAGCGATCCGCTTGAAGGTTTTAACCGCACAATGTTTAACTTCAACTATAACGTGCTGGACCCTTACGTGCTGCGCCCTGTGGCAGTGGCCTGGCGCGACTATGTTCCCGTGCCTGCGCGCGCGGGCCTCAGCAACTTCCTGGGCAACCTCAGCGAACCTGCCAGTATGGTAAATGCGATTCTGGTCGGCGAGCCGCGCAATGCAGGTATCCACTTTACACGTTTCTTCCTGAATACGGTGCTGGGGCTGGGCGGTTTCATTGATGTCGCCGGTAAAGCCAATCCGGAACTGGCGCGCCAGGGACCGCAGCGTTTTGGTACCACGCTGGGTCACTATGGCGTGGGCTATGGGCCTTATGTGCAGTTACCGGCCTATGGCAGCTTCACGATACGTCAGGACGGCGGCGATTATGTCGATACGCTTTATCCTGTGCTTGGCTGGTTGACCTGGCCCATGTCCATCGGTAAATGGACGCTGGAAGGCATCGAATCGCGCGCACAGTTGCTGGACTCGGATGCTATCCTGAAACAGCAACGCGATCCTTACGCCTTTATCCGTAGCGCCTACTTCCAGCGCTACGACTTCCTGGCGCGCGGCGGCAAGCTGAAGCCAGAAGAAAATCCGAATGCGGCGGCGATCCAGGACGATCTGAAAGACATTGATTCGCAGTAAATCATGACCCGTCAGAAGCCGCCTGTCGCAAGGGCGGCCTGATAAGCGGCCGGGGTGATGACGTGAAGCTGTTACAGGGTTGTCACCAGGCTGCATGACGTGTGACGTTCCCATGAGCAATAAAAAAGCGACACTCAGTGTCGCTTTTTTTATGCATTTCGCGCATCAGAACTTGTAGTTGAAGCTTGCGCCATACAGCCAGGCTTTACCACTAGAGTTAAAGGTATAGGTGCCTTCCTGCACGGTCACTTTCTGACCGTGCATGTAAGACACGCCGACGTCTACCGATGCATCGTCGTTAAACGCATAAGAGGCACCGGCGCTCAGCCACAAACGGTCCTGATCCGGGATAGAGATAGAACGCTTGTCAGCCGGAACCGGGCTGTCATCAAAGGCGATACCGCTGCGGAAGGTCCAGTTTTTGTCGTACTGGTAGGTGGTACCCAGTGCGATGCGGTAGGCATCGTGGAAACCTTCATCTTTATAGAACAGCGTCTGGCCGTTTGAGCCCGTTGCTTTCAGCTCCTGAAACTGACTCCAGCTGGTGTAGGCCAGGCTATAGTGCACGGCCCACTGTGGTGCCACTTTATGCCAGCCTGAAACTTCCCACATTTCCGGCAGGTTCAGGGTCAGTGACCCCGGAATGGTGTTACCGCTTGTGCCAAAAGGCGCACCGGGGATGTTAAAGGCATTGAGGGCAGTAGGCAGATTACTTTTGTAATCCCCATCGAAATCGATTTTCACTTCAGAGCGGTAGGTGAAGCCGAAACGGTTGTTTTCATCGACTTCATAAAGAATACCGGCGTTCCAGCCATAGCCCCATTCATCTCCCTTCAGACGAGCAATCTGGGTATCCGCAGGAATTCTGAGTGCCGAGAAGGATTCGCCAGCGTAGCGCTCAATTTTTGCTTTGGCATAAACCGCATCAAAGCCCACACCGAAGCTGAAGTGTTCATTAAGACGATAGGCCGTACTGAGGTTCAGGTTAGCGGTCATCAGATCGGTTTTTCCACCGAATCCGCCCGCGGTATAACCGTTGTTAAACTCTGTCGCCAGGCCGTAGTTAGACGTCGCTGACGCGCCAACCCACCACTGATCGTTAATCGGCTGGACGTAATGCAGGTTAGGGATCCACTGATTCGGTGCGATGTTTTTCGCGTCCAGGCTGCGGCCCGTCGGGCTTTGGCCACTGATATCCACTTCAGGATCGATGTAAACCGCACCGATTGAAAATTCAGGGCGATCCATGAGTGCCATGGTTGCCGGGTTACGACTGGCTGAGGCCGCCGTATCACCCATTGCGCCTTCGCCAGAATAAGCGCGACCTAAACCAATGGAAGAAAATTCATTTAACTGAAATCCGGCTGCATATACGTTAGAGGAAATAAGCGCTACTGCAGCTGCCACGGCTGACTTTGCGAACAGGTTTTTATGGTTCATGACCACAACCTCATGTGAATTATTATTTAACGTTGTGACGTCGCGTAACAAGGAACGGCGGATTGTATGGACTGATGTCAAATGCACATATCAGACCAGTGCGGAGAGTATAGGTCCGACCTGTACACATGTTGCAATATTGTTTTTAAAATATTTCCAATTTGATAGATGAAAATTCGATCTGCTTAACACTTCTCGGGAATAAATGGGCAGTGCGGCAGGAGCAAAACTGATCCACATCAAATTTTATTGTGATATTCGTCACTTAGCGCGGTGTGTGTAGCGGGTTGATAAGCCAGAGCGTAAAATTTTCAGCAGAAAACTCACCCACCTTATGATGTGATGTCAGGAGAAAATCATGACAAATGCTTTAAAAAAATGTAGCGCGACGGAAACGGCTGCCTGCTGCTGCGTTGATGTTGGTACGGTGATGGATAATTCAGACTGTACGGCCAGCTGGTCAGCATGGTGTAAAGATCGCGCCGATGCCGAAACGAAACTGGCGCAGCTGACGGAAAGGGCGCGTCAGGTCGAGTCAGAACCCTGCGTTATCGATTCCAGCATGGTGGAAGAGGCCGGTGGCGTGCAGCTTAATATCGACTTTACCTTTAGCTGTCAGGCCGAAACTCTGATTTTCCAACTGGGTCTACGTTAAACATTTCGGCGCCGCTGCTCTGCGGCGTTTTTCATTTTCGTGTTTCTTATCTCACTTTTCTCCTCCTGATGTTGGCGGCGCACCCGCTTGTGGTTAACACTGTGGATCAGGTCAGACCTCTTTCGGCAATGATGCCTCGGTCACGATGTACAGGTGGATACAATGAGCAAAGCGCAGTCACTGCTGACGCGTAATGGCGAGCGCATCGCCATCACCCACGGATTACGTACGCCTTTTCTTCGCCAGGCCACGGGTTTTCACGGCATCCCTGCGGTTGAACTGGGTCGCATGGTGATCAGCGAAATCATGGCCCGAAGTGAACTCCCGGTTGAGGTGATTGAGCAACTGGTCTTCGGTCAGGTGGTGCAAATGCCGGAAGCGCCAAACATTGCACGTGAGATCGTCTTAAGCAGTGGCCTGAGCGTCAATACCGATGCTTATAGCGTCAGCCGCGCCTGCGCCACCAGCTTTCAGGCGGTGGCAAACGTCACCGAAAGCTTACTGGCAGGTACGATTTCTGCCGGCATCGCAGGCGGGGCGGACTCCTCCTCTGTGCTGCCCATTGGGGTCAGTAAAACGCTGGCGCGCGCGCTGGTGGATATGAATAAAGCGCGTGGCTTTTCACAGAAGCTGCACATTCTCCGGCGGCTGCGCCCTAAAGATCTGTTACCGGTTCCGCCTGCCGTTGCGGAGTACTCCACGGGGTTACGTATGGGGGATACCGCAGAGCAGATGGCCAAAACGCATGGCATCAGCCGGGAAGAGCAGGATGCGCTGGCCCTGCGCTCGCATCAGCGCGCGGCCCAGGCCTGGCAGTCAGGCGTACTGAGTCAGGAGGTGATGGCCGCCTTTGTGCCGCCGTGGAAAGCGCCCATCGAGCAAGATAATAATGTGCGTATGGATGCAAAAGCCGCCGACTATGCCCGGCTGCGTCCGGCATTTGACCGTCAGCACGGTACCGTTACTGCGGCAAACAGTACGCCGCTTACCGATGGGGCTGCTGCGGTCATTTTAATGCGTGAAGGCCGGGCAAAAGAGCTTGGAATACAGCCGCTGGGCTATTTACGCAGCTATGCGTTTACCGCTATCGACGTCTGGCAGGACATGCTGTTAGGGCCGGCCTACGCCTCGCCGCTGGCGCTGGATCGTGCCGGGATAACCTTAAAGGATTTGACCCTGATTGATATGCACGAAGCCTTTGCCGCTCAGACGTTAAGCAACCTGAAAATGTTCCGTGATGAACGTTTTGCCCGGGACGTGTTAAACCGCGCCCATGCGCTGGGCGAAGTTGACGAGGCACGTTTTAATGTCTCGGGCGGATCGATCGCCTTTGGGCATCCGTTTGCCGCAACCGGCGCACGCATGATTACCCAGACGTTAAATGAATTACGCCGCCGGGGCGGCGGGCTGGGTTTAGTCACAGCCTGCGCCGCCGGGGGTTTAGGGGCAGCAATGGTTCTGGAGGCCGAATAATGGAACAGAGCGCGTTCACATTACAGATGCGGGACGATCATGTAGGCGTGATCACCATTGATGTACCCAATGAAAAGATGAATACGCTTAAAGCGGCATTCGCGGCACAGATTGCGGCAATTATTGCGGAAGCACGCAAGCATCCGCAACTGCTGGGACTGGTGCTGATTTCAGGCAAACCTGACAACTTTGTTGCAGGGGCCGATATCAGCATGATCGATCGCTGCCAGAGCGCCCACGAGGCAGAAGCGCTGGCCAGACAAGGGCAGGACGTGATGGCGGCGATTGCGGCATTGCCATTTCCTGTGGTGGCGGCAATCCATGGTGCTTGTCTGGGCGGCGGGCTTGAGCTGGCGCTGGCCTGCAACGCGCGCATCTGTTCGCTGGACGATAAAACCCGTATTGGCCTGCCTGAAGTGCAGTTGGGGCTGCTGCCGGGGTCGGGCGGCACGCAGCGCCTGCCTCGCTTAATCGGCGTACAGAAAGCCTTACCGCTTATCCTTACCGGTAAGAACCTGCGGGCCAGGCAGGCGAAAAAGCTGGGCATTGTTGATGATGCCGTGCCGCAGGCCATCCTGCTTGACGCCGCCGTTGAACTGGTGAAGAAAGGGAAATACCGCAGAGCGCCGCTGCCCCTGCGCGATCGTCTGTTGCAGGGCCCGATGGCTCGTCAGGCGCTGTTCGCACTGGCCAGACGCGAAACCGATCGTAAAACCCAGGGTAACTACCCAGCGGCACGACGCATTATCGAGGTGGTTCGCATCGGCCTGGAGCAGAGCAGCCAGGCCGGTTACGCCGCGGAAGCGCGGGCGTTTGGCGAACTGGCGATGACGCCAGAGTCGGCCGCGCTGCGCAGCCTGTTTTTTGCTTCCACCGCCATCAAGAAAGAGAACGGCACCCAGGCTGAACCACGACCACTCCAACGGGTCGGTGTGCTGGGCGGCGGGCTGATGGGCGGCGGGATCGCCAGCGTCAGCGCCGTTAATGCGGGGCTACCGGTGCGCATCAAGGATATCAGCCTTAAAGGCATCAACCATGCCCTGCAAACCAGTTGGGATCTGCTGAGTAAAAAAGTGAAACGCCGGCAAATCAGTCCGGCAGAGCGTCAGCAGCAGATGGCGCGCATCAGCGGCAGCACCGACTATCAGGGATTCACCCAGCGCGATATCGTGATTGAGGCGGTCTTTGAGGACCTGGATCTGAAAAGACAGATGGTGGCGGACGTCGAGGCGAACTGTCAGCCTCAGACGATCTTTGCTTCCAATACCTCATCGATTCCCATTGCCGAGATTGCGGCGACGGCACGGCGCCCGGAGAACATCATCGGCCTGCACTATTTTAGCCCGGTGGAAAAAATGCCGCTGGTCGAGGTGATCCCGCATGCCACGACCTCGCCTGAAACGCTTGCCAGTACGGTAATGCTGGCACGGAAACAGGGTAAAACGCCGATAGTGGTGGCCGATAAACCCGGTTTTTACGTCAACCGTATCCTCACACCTTACATCAACGAGGCCATGCGCTGCGTGGTGGAGGGGGAACCGATCGATCACATTGATCGGGCGCTGGTGAAGGCGGGATTCCCTGTGGGGCCGGTTCAGCTACTGGATGAAGTTGGCATTGATGTCGGCAGTAAGATTTCACCGGGCCTGCAGCAGGCTTATGGCGAGCGGTTTGCCGCGCCTTCCGCGCTGGATGCCGTGATCAAAGACGGTCGCAAAGGACGCAAAAACGGTAGGGGATTCTACCTGTACGGATCGTCGCGTCTGGCGCGTAAGAAGGTCGATCCGGCGGTGTACGGCTTAGTGAAGACCCGGCCGGTGGCAAAGCAAAGCGGCGCGCAGATTGCCGAACGGTGCATGATGATGATGTTAAACGAAGCGGTGCGTTGCCTGGATGAGCAGGTTATCCGCTCGCCGCGGGACGGCGATATCGGTGCGGTGTTTGGCATTGGTTTTCCCCCCTTTTTGGGCGGACCGTTCCATTACATCGACAGGCTGGGCGCGGCAGAAATCGTCAACAGATTAACGCGGCTTCAGCAACAGTACGGGGACCGTTTTGCGCCCTGTGACGCGTTGCTGCGCGCAGCTGAGCAGCAGACAAAGTTTTACACTTCTTCATAAATTCGAATACCCACTCCGATTCAGGGGGTTAGAAACGCGCCGCACAAGCGTGAGGCGCTGCACGAATCTGACAGGTGCTTATTTAATAAACAACCGGTTGACTATACTGAAGTCATTAGGGTACAACACGACGTTCATTCGCAGAATGAAGCGCCTGATGCGGATGCATCAGGCGATGTCGACAAACAACAGCGGTGCTTTATGCAAGTTTTTATCATGCGTCACGGCGATGCGGCTCTTGAGGCTGCCAGTGATTCAGTCAGGCCTTTAACGCTTTGTGGATGTGACGAATCACGTCAAATGGCGAACTGGTTAAAAGGTCAGTCTGTTGACATTGAACGTGTACTGGTCAGCCCCTATCTCCGTGCGCAGCAGACGCTTGCCACATTTCGTGAGGCGTTCCCTTTGCCAGAAGGGGAGGATATTTTGCCGGAACTGACGCCCGGCGGCGATCCCGGTCTGGTCGGATGCTATTTGCAGGCACTGGCGAATGAAGGGGTTAAATCGGCGCTGGTTATCTCCCACTTGCCACTGGTGGGCTATCTGGTGTCGGAGCTTTGCCCCCAGGAAACCCCACCAATGTTTGCCACCTCGGCCATTGCCTGCATTGACTTCGATCCGGCTGAAAGTCAGGGTAAACTGTTATGGCAGGTCAGCCCCAAAAAACTCGCGAAAGCGATGTAATAATGTCGGGCCATTTACTGGCCCGAACATGAAAACGACCCCCGAACGTCATTCCCGTCTGCTTCTTTCCCTGCAGGTCAGGCAATCACAAAACGTGATACTGAGCCCGCCAGCGTTTGCGCCTGGTCATGGAGCGCGCTTGCCGCCGCAGACGACTGTTCCACCAGGGCCGCGTTTTGCTGCGTCACGTTATCCATTTCAACGATAGCCACGCCGACCTGCGCAATGCCGCGGTTCTGCTCTTCAGACGCGTGAGAGATCTCGTTCAGTATCTCTGTCACATTGCTGACCGAGGTGACGATTTCTCCCATAGTGTTACCTGTCTGACTGACCAGCTGTGAACCGGCGCGGATGCGCGCAACCGAGTCCTGAATAAGCGCTTCGATTTCTTTTGCCGCCAGCGCGCTGCGCTGCGCCAGATTTCTCACTTCACTGGCGACGACGGCAAAACCACGGCCCTGTTCGCCAGCCCTTGCCGCTTCTACCGCGGCGTTCAGTGCCAGAATGTTGGTCTGAAACGCAATACTGTTAATGACGGAGGTGATCTCGGAGATTTTCTCCGAGCTGGCAGAAATTTCATCCATGGTGCTGACGACATTGGTCACCAGCTCTCCGCCACGGCTCGCCGTGTCAAAGGTTTGCTGCGCCAGCCTGCTGGAATGATGAATATTATCGGCGTTCTGTTTTACTGTCGCAGTCAACTGCTCCATGCTGGCTGCCGTTTGCGCAAGGGCCGCCGCCTGGCTTTCTGTCCGTGCCGATAAATCATTATTCCCGGAGGCGATTTCTGCGGAAGCCTGGCTGACGCTGGTGACGCCGCTGCGAATCCCGCTGATAATCCGTCGCAGTTCATCGCTCATCTCGCCTACCGCGCGCATGAGCTCGCCCAGCTCATCCCGACGGGTCGAGTTGAGCATGATGCTGAGGTTGCCACGCGCCATCTGGTTCGCCACGTTTAGCAGTTCAGAAAGTGGACGCGTCAGCTGTCGGGTAATGAACAGGGCGATAACAATACCTGCCACGATGGCAGCGATAACAATGGCAGCCATTAACCACACGGCCTGTCCGGCATCGTGATTGGTGGCATCCAGCTGTTGCGTAAACAAGTTATTGCTCATGTCCGTCAGGGTCTTACCCGCAACCGCCAGCTCGGCCGTGGCCTCTTCGCCTGCTTTCACGGAGGCCATCAGCGCATTAATGTCAGCTTGTTTCCCGTTAAGCTGTTCGCTGATTTTTGCGAGCGTTGCACTGTCTGACGGGTTAAGGCGAGGCGCAACCTGTGCGATAAGCCCGACGGTTTCAGTGAGGAAGTTGCTGAGTGCGCTGCGATCGGCATCTTTGTGCTCAAGGCCAAAGAGTTTCACCCGCACCGCGACGCCAGCCAGATGCTTATTGATTTCCTGTAAGGCTGCGGCAACCTGCGCGTCATTGCTGCTGCTCGTGGCAAGCTGGCTGATCCCCCGCATTTCTTCTTCGACAGACAGGCTTTGTAAAGCCTGAGCCCCATTACGGACGGCCTGCACGGTTTCGGCCCGTTTCTGCCGGTAAGTGGCAATGGCGGACGGCATCGCCGTAATCATGGCCTGCTGACTGGCATCCCAGCGGAAAGCGCCCAGGTTTTTCAGATTCTGATCCACCTCTTTCAGCATGGTTTCGTTTATGTCGATGAATTTCTCATCATGCGTTTTAACGAACTGCAGTCGGGCATCTTTGGCCTGTGAAAACCGATCGTTGACACTTTTCAGCTCCCTGAGCTTTTCGGCCCGGACGCTAATATCGTTGAGGTTTTTAATACCGCATATCGCCACGGCCAGACTCAAAAGCAAAATCAGTCCAAAACCGAGCATTAACTTTTTACCTACGTTTAAATTCTCAAAAAAATGACTTAATGCGCTCATTCAAAATGTTCCCTTGGTCAATACGCCAAAATGTTGAAGCCTAATGTGCCTAAATGCCTAGACGTTATCGGCAAGGGAAAACTTGTATTGAATATAAATAGTTTCTTAAGCAAATAGTCTGCGTCAGCCTGAACAGAAAGCAGCAGAACGCCTGGCCAAACAGGGGCGGGATCGGGCGTTTAAGGGGAGCGACGTGTGAGTCCGTTTAACGGGCTCACACGTCAAAGGGGGAGGCAGCGGGGCAAGGTGCTTAAGCCGTTTTGCTGCCTGAATGTCAGGGCAGCTCTGGCGGTTGCCACTCTTCTACTTCAATCAGCACCAGCAAGGCAGCGTCGCCACCAAACATTTTAGGTGCCTGGTGAAAGGCCATTACCCAGGGATGTTGAGCCAGCCAAAGCGGCGTTTGCTGCTTTAGAATATGTTTACCATGTCCGGTCATCACGCTGGCGCAAAAAAGGTGTTCGCGACGACAGGCGGCAATTAGCGCGCCTAACTCCTGCTTGGCCTGCATCTGTGTTAACCCATGCAGATCGAGAAAAATCTCTGGCGTGTAATCGCCCCGACGCAGCTTTTTCAGCTCAAAATGGCTCACGTCCGCGCGCACATAGCGCGTCGCCCCTTCAGTGGAAAGCAGCGGCTGGAACTCATCGGAAAAGTAGTGGCTGTTATCCGCCTGTTCAGACAGCAGCCTTTTTATCGGCACTTCCCGGGTTTTAACCGCCGGTTTGTGTACGATAGTGTCTTGTTTTAACTGACGCGTTCCTGTCATCAACTGGCGAAACAGCGCTTGATCATCCTGGCTCAGGGGGTTTTTTTTACTCATGGGTGGTGAATCATGTCTGAGGTGGCTGATTAACAGCAGAAGCCGATACCTTACCGTTAACCGTCATTAATTGTCAGCTTTTTCACCTTGCTGCGCTGAATTCTCCTCGGCTTCGTGGCAAACTATCGGCCGAATTAGTAAAAGGCCTGCGGAGGGCTACGTGGACAAAATTTTCGTCGATGAGGCAGTGAACGAACTGCACACCATTCAGGATATGCTGCGCTGGTCAGTGAGCCGCTTTACGGCTGCCGGAATCTGGTACGGACACGGCACAGATAACCCCTGGGACGAAGCTGTCCAGCTGGTCCTGCCCACGCTGTGGTTGCCCCTGGATATCCCTGAAGACATGCGCAACGCGCGCCTTACGGCCAGCGAACGCCATCGTATTGTTGAGCGCGTCATTCGCCGCGTGAACGAGCGCATTCCGGTCGCCTATCTCACGAATAAAGCCTGGTTCTGCGGCCATGAGTTTTACGTTGATGAACGGGTTCTGGTTCCCCGTTCGCCCATTGGGGAACTGATTGAAAACCGCTTTGCTGGTCTGATCACGGACAAACCGCGACATATTCTGGACATGTGCACCGGCAGCGGCTGTATTGCGATTGCCTGCGCCTATGCCTTTCCGGACGCAGAAGTGGATGCAGTGGATATTTCCCACGATGCGCTGGCGGTCGCCGAGCAAAATATTGAAGAGCACGGCCTGATTCATCACGTCACGCCGATCCGCGCCGATCTGTTCCGCGAACTCCCGCCGGTGCAGTACGACCTGATCGTGACGAATCCGCCCTATGTCGATGCGGAAGATATGGACGATCTGCCGAGCGAGTATCAGCATGAACCCGAACTGGGGCTGGCGGCGGGTAGCGATGGCCTTAAACTGGTGCGCCGCATTCTTGCCTGCGCGCCGGGCTACCTGAGCGAGCAGGGCGTGCTGATTTGCGAAGTGGGCAACAGCATGGTGCACATGATGGAACAGTATCCCGATGTGCCCTTTACCTGGCTGGAGTTCGACAATGGCGGCGACGGCGTCTTTATGCTCACCCGCCAGCAGATCGTGGATGCACAGCACCATTTCTCATTTTATAAAGACTAAAAGGATGGGCGAACTTTCGCCCGTCAAACCGTAACAAGGAATCTCAATGGCCGGAAACAGCATCGGACAGTTCTTTCGCGTCACCACCTTTGGTGAATCTCACGGTATTGCCCTGGGCTGTATTGTTGATGGCGTGCCGCCGGGCATCCCGTTAACCGAAGCCGATATCCAGCACGATCTCGACCGTCGTCGTCCAGGCACGTCGCGCTATACCACCCAGCGCCGTGAGCCGGATCAGGTGAAAATTTTGTCTGGCGTGTTTGAAGGTGTGACCACCGGTACCTCGATCGGCCTGCTGATTGAGAACACCGATCAGCGCTCGCAGGATTATGGTGCCATTAAAGATCTGTTCCGTCCTGGCCATGCGGATTACACCTATGAGCAGAAGTACGGTACGCGTGACTACCGTGGTGGCGGCCGTTCATCAGCACGCGAAACCGCGATGCGCGTGGCTGCTGGGGCGATTGCCAAAAAATATCTGCAGATGAAGCACGATATTGTGGTTCGCGGCTATCTGGCGCAGATCGGCGACGTGGCCTGTGAACTGAAAGACTGGAGCATTGTGGAAGATAATCCTTTCTTTTGCCCGGATGCGGACAAGCTGGACGCGCTGGACGAGCTGATGCGCGGCCTGAAGAAGGAAGGCGATTCGATTGGGGCCAAGGTCACGGTCATGGCGGAAAACGTACCACCAGGCCTGGGCGAGCCGGTTTTTGATCGCCTGGATGCCGACCTGGCGCATGCGCTCATGAGCATTAATGCGGTGAAAGGGGTAGAAATCGGCGACGGTTTTGCCGTGGTTAATCAGCGTGGCAGTCAGCATCGCGATGAAATTCGCGCCAGTGGTTTCCAGAGCAACCATGCGGGCGGTATTCTGGGCGGCATCAGCAGCGGTCAGACAATCAGCGCCAATCTGGCCATGAAGCCCACCTCCAGTATTACCGTGCCGGGGAAAACCATCACCCGCGACGGCGAGGAAGTGGAGATGATCACGAAAGGTCGCCACGATCCCTGCGTGGGCATCCGTGCCGTGCCGATTGCCGAAGCCATGATGGCCATCGTGCTGATGGATCATCTGCTGCGCCAGCGCGCGCAGTGTGGCGATGTGCACTCCACCGTGCCACGTTGGTAAGCCAATGAAAATTTTGCTGATGGTGAGCGCGCTGTTGTTGAGCGCGGCCAGCCTGGCGGCGACGCCGTGGCAGCGCATCCAGCACCCGATTGCGGGTCAACCGACGGCTATTGGTGGCTTTGCCAATGGCTGTATTGTGGGTGCGCAGGCTTTACCGCTTAATTCGCCTGATTATCAGGTGATGCGTCAGGATCAGCGCCGCTATTTCGGGCATCCCGATCTGATCCTGTTTATCCAGCGCCTGGCCACCCAGGCCCATAGCCTCCAGCTAGGAAACGTGTTGATTGGCGATATGGGCATGGCGGCGGGCGGGCGCTTCAGCAGTGGACATGCCAGCCATCAAACCGGGCTGGACGTGGACATCTGGCTGCAACTGCCTAAAACCCGCTGGAGCGCGCAGCAGCTGCTTAAGCCCCAGCCGCTGGACCTCGTCACCGCCGACGACAAGAACGTGGTGGCGCGCCACTGGCAGCCTGAGATTGACAGCCTGATTAAGCTGGCGGCGAAAGATGAAGATGTCACGCGTATTTTCGTCAATCCGGCGATTAAAAAGCAGCTGTGTGCCGATGCAGGCACAGACCGGGCCTGGCTGCGTAAGGTGCGTCCTTGGTTTGCGCATCGCGCCCACATGCACGTCCGTTTACGCTGTCCGCAGGGCAGCCCCGACTGTGAAGAGCAGGCACCGCCGCCTGCCGGTGACGGCTGCGGCGCAGAACTGCAAAGCTGGTTTTTGCCCAGGCAGCCTGGCTCTGCACCGGTGAAACGTGAACCGCCGCCGCTGCCTGCGGCCTGTCAGGCACTGCTGGATAAACATCTACTGTAAGGGTTCCCATGGAATGGTTCGTTGTCAGCCCGTTGTTGGTCGCGCTGCTGTTTTTCATTGCGCTGCTGGCAGGTTTTATTGACTCCATTGCGGGCGGCGGCGGACTGTTAACCGTTCCCGCGTTGCTGGCGGCCGGGCTGTCACCGGCTCAGGCGCTGGCAACCAACAAGCTGCAGTCGGTCGGCGGATCGTTCTCGGCCAGCCTCTATTTTGTCCGGCGCGGGGCGATTAAGCTGAGCGAGCAGCGGCTGAATATCGCCATGACCTTTTTGGGGGCGGTTGGCGGTGCCATTCTGATCCAGCACCTTCAGGCTGATTTTTTGCGTCAGGTGCTGCCGCTGTTGTTGATTGCTATTGGCATGTGGTTTCTGCTGATGCCGCGCATCGGTGAAGACGATCGCGTTCACCGCCTGCAGGGGCTGCCTTTTGCCCTGGTCGGCGGTGGCTGTATCGGCTTTTATGATGGCTTCTTTGGACCCGGTGCGGGCTCTTTCTACGCGCTGGGCTTCGTGACGCTATGCGGCTACAACCTGGCGAAAGCCACCGCCCACGCCAAACTGCTCAATTTCACCTCAAACTTGGGCAGCCTGCTGTTTTTTATGTTTGGTGGCAAAGTGGTCTGGGGCACGGGACTTATCATGATGCTGGGGGCTTTTTGCGGGGCTCGTTTGGGCGCCAGGCTGGTGCTGGCACGCGGACAAAGGCTGATTCGCCCGATGGTGGTCATCGTTTCGGCGGTGATGAGCATCAAGCTGCTCTGGGACAGCCACGGCAGCGAATTGATGGCCTGGCTGAGCACGCTGAATCTGTAATACTTTTACGTGATGACTTAATGACAACAACACATAATTACGCGCAGCTTATTACGCTGTTTGATGACTGCTTTAGCCACGATTTTCAGACCCGTCTAATTAAAGGCGATGACGAACCGATCTATCTTCCAGCGGATGATGAATCACCATGGAACCGGGTGGTTTTTGCTCATGGGTTTTATGCCAGCGCGCTGCATGAAATTTCACACTGGTGCATTGCTGGCGAAGCCCGGCGTAAGTTAGTGGATTTTGGCTACTGGTATTGTCCGGACGGACGCGACGCGCAAACGCAGAGCCAGTTTGAAGCGGTTGAGGTGAAGCCGCAGGCGCTGGAGTGGATGTTTTGTGTAGCCGCAGGCTTTCCCTTCAACGTCAGTTGTGACAATCTCGAAGGCGATTGTGAGCCAGATCGCATTGGCTTTCAGCGTAAAGTTCATGCCCAGGTCATGAGCTATCTGGCGTCGGGTATTCCTGAGCGCCCCGCACGCTTTATTTCAGCCCTGGCTGACTATTATGGCAGGCCTTCTCTGACCGCATCGCAGTTTCCCTGGCCGGACGATCTGTGATGCATAAGGGACTTAATAACAGAGGAATGATGAGATGATCGCAGAATTTGAGGCACGTATTCTGGCCCTGATTGACGATATGGTTGAGCACGCCAGTGACGATGAGCTATTTGCCAGCGGTTATCTGCGCGGCCACCTCACTCTGGCAGTCGCTGAAGTGGAACTGCTGGACGACCACACGCCGCAGGCGCTACAGATTCAGGTGACACGTAGCCTGCAAAATGCCATTGCTGCCGGGGAGTTATCGCCACGGGACCAGGCGCTGGTGATTGGCATGTGGGATAACCTGTTTTTACAGGCCCGTCAGACGGCTTGAGTAGTCAGGGCGGCAGACCGCCCTGTGCTATTTCCCCGCTTTTTTACCCTTCAGTAGTTTTCTTACCCAGTAACGATTGGGATGAAGCGCCGCGAGCGTGTTGAGGTCCAGCGGCTGGGGTTCACCGCTAAGCTGAGCCGCCAGCACTTCCGCCGCCAGGGGGGCGCTGCACAGCCCGCGTGAGCCAAGCGCACCAAACAGATAAAGGCCAGGGAAACAGGGTGCCATTTCGCTCTCGGCCTCGCGGGCGCGCTGCTGAGCAAGATCGGCATAAACGTCAAGCGTTGCCACGTAATCCGGCACGCTGCCGACCATGGGCAAATGATCGCGTGTGGCGCAGCGCACGCCATTGCGCGCCTCGCCCTCACTGACGTCCACGTCATTCACCCAGTCGCTGTGTGGCAGGCAGTGCTGCAGACGGCTGCGGTTTTGCTGCTGATCGTCTTCGCGATAGGCGGTAGAGGTGTCGCCACGATGATAGCTGGCCCCGATACAGTGCGTACCAAACTGCGGGCTGGCTGGCGTGAGGTAGCCGTCATAGCAAAGTACCGTTTTCAGTGCCGACAGGGCCGGTGAAGCCGGGATATGGCTGACCTGACCGGCGACCGGGTAAACCGGCAGGGCATCGGTCTGAGGCAGATCGGTCATGGCATGACCATTAGCCAGCACCACAGCCTGATGCTGGGTTGCGGGCTTTTCGTCAAAGGTTAACTGCCAGCCTTGCTGAACCTGCGTCAGTGCGGTGACGCGGTGCAGCCAGTGAATGCGTAATCCACGCTGCTCGCAGTGGGACAGCAGGGCTGTGGTTAATTCGGCCGGGGCCAGCCAGCCGCCCAGTGGATAAAATATACCTCCGCAATCCAGCGCCACATTTGCCAACGCGGCTGCCTCGTCCTGGTTGACGCCAAAGGCGACCTCAGCCGGTAGGGCCATATCCAGCATCTGCGCAATCTTACTGGCACTTTTCTCGTCCCAGCCCAACTGCAATACGCCGCTCCAGTCATGTTCATAAGGCAGATCGAGTTGATCATACAGGCGACGGGCAAAACTGAATGCGGCAGGAAAGAAAGCCGCCAGGGCAGGATCGTGCTGGTTAAGGAGCGGATAGAGCGCGCCCTGACGATTACTGGACGCCCCCAGCGCGGGTGCCTCGTCAGCGCAGTAGAGCGTCACGCGAAAGCCCCGGCGAAGTAAGGCAAGGGCCAGCGTCGCGCTGGCAACGCCGCCGCCGACCAGGGCGATCTCCTTACCGGACAGGGCAGGGCGCGCATACCAGGGCTGGCGATGAGTCAGCGCAGGCGCGGCCTCAAGCGAACCGCACAGCATTTCCCGTTTCGGCCCAAAGCCTTTACGCCGGGTCACCGCAAAGCCCGCCTGTTGCAACCCGCGCCGCACAAAACCCGCTGCCGTAAAGGTTGCAAATGTGCCCCCTGGCCGGGCCAGTTTCGCCATCGACGCAAACAGTTCCGGCGTCCACATATCGGGATTTTTCGACGGCGCAAAGCCATCCAGAAACCAGGCATCCACCTGGCGATGCAGACTGTCATCAAAATTATCAATTAGCGCATTAATATCGCCTAACCACAGGTCCAGTGTGACGCGGCCCGAATCAAATAACACCCGCTGGCAGCCTGGCAGTGCCAGCGGCCACTGGTGCTGGAGCTGTTCAGCCCAGGGGGCCAGTTCGGGCCAGTGCTGGTGGGCCGCCGTTAAATCGGCCTGCGTCAGGGGGAATTTTTCAAAACTGATGAAGTGCAGACGTTTTAGGGGCGCGTCAGGATAATGTTGCTGGAAGGAATCAAAGGCCTGCCAGAGCGTGAGAAAGTTCAGGCCTGTGCCAAACCCGCTTTCGGCAACAATGAGCAGATCGCGCGGGTGCTGATGAAAGCGTTGTGGGAAATCATTGCCACCCAGAAAGACATAACGTGTCTCTTCCAGACCGTTGTCATTGGAAAAATAGACGTCGTCAAACGCTCGGGAAACAGGTGTACCCTGTTCGTTCCAGCTCAGTCTGGCGTGTTCAACCTGGGGTGTTTTCACAGTAAAGGCTCATTTTTCAGGGAGTGTCAGGATCTTATCGGTCGGCGTGACATGACGCAAATTTACAAAAGGAAATGGCTGATCGGACTTGTTCGGCGTACAAGTGTAAGCTAGAGTGCTCGTCAAATAACAGAAGTGGTGAGGAAGATTGAATGAAACGTGCTGTGATTACTGGCTTAGGGATCGTTTCCAGTATTGGTAATAACCAGCAAGAGGTGCTGGCATCTCTGCGTGAGGGCCGCTCAGGCATCACTTTTTCCCAGGAGATGAAAGATTCCGGCATGCGTAGTCACGTCTGGGGTAACGTTAAACTCGATACTACCGGCCTCATCGATCGCAAAGTTGTGCGTTTTATGAGTGATGCGTCCATCTATGCTTACCTGTCTATGGAAGAAGCCATCAAAGATTCTGGCCTGAGCAACGAAGCTTACCAGAATAACCCTCGCGTAGGTCTGATTGCAGGATCTGGCGGTGGTTCCCCACGTTTTCAGGTTTTTGGTGCGGATGCCATGCGCAGCCCACGCGGTCTGAAAGCCGTAGGGCCTTATGTGGTGACTAAGGCAATGGCGTCAGGCGTTTCAGCCTGTCTGGCTACGCCGTTTAAAATCCACGGCGTGAACTATTCAATCAGCTCTGCCTGTGCGACCTCCGCGCACTGTATCGGTAACGCGGTTGAACAGATTCAACTGGGCAAACAGGATATCGTTTTTGCGGGCGGCGGCGAAGAGCTGTGCTGGGAAATGGCCTGTGAGTTTGATGCAATGGGCGCACTTTCTACGCGTTATAACGACACGCCAGAAAAAGCCTCACGGACCTATGACAACGAACGTGATGGCTTCGTCATTGCGGGCGGCGGCGGTATGGTCGTGGTTGAAGAACTGGAACATGCGCTGGCGCGTGGCGCGCACATCTACGCTGAAATCGTGGGCTATGGCGCAACGTCGGACGGGGCAGACATGGTTGCGCCATCCGGTGAAGGCGCAGTGCGCTGCATGAAGATGGCGATGCACGGTGTGGATACGCCAATCGACTACCTGAACAGCCACGGAACCTCTACGCCAGTCGGTGATGTGAAAGAGCTGGGTGCCATTCGCGAAGTGTTCGGCGACAACACGCCGTATATTTCTGCAACCAAAGCGATGACCGGCCACTCCTTAGGGGCGGCGGGCGTGCAGGAAGCTATCTACTCGCTGCTGATGCTGGAGCACGGTTTTATTGCCCCAAGCATCAATATCAGCTCGCTGGACGCGGCGGCAGAAGGGATGAATATTGTGACTCAGCCAACTGAAAAAGCGCTGACCACGGTAATGTCAAACAGCTTTGGCTTTGGTGGCACCAACGCCACGCTGACAATGCGTAAATACCAGGCTTAATGCCCGGTTAAAAACGTGGCGTCGCGCTGCCCGGCACGACGTGAACCCTGCGAAAAGGTCGGCTTGCCGGCCTTTTTTGTTTTGGTTATCCCTCAGCGACGGTTGGGTGATGAGCCCGATGAAAGCAGCCTCACCAGCTTATCGCACCCGGCCACTATCTCATCTGGCGTCAGCGCCGCAAAACCCAGAATCCAGCCTTGCTGACGCGCGCCATCGCCGTAGAGCGGACTCAGGCGAGGCAGCAATAACCCCATCTTCTCGGCCTGTAAGCTCAGCCTCGCTTCGTCGCCCTGCCGCAGAGCAACGGTTGTCTGCAGTCCACCCGGGCAGGGAAAGGGCCTGAGCCAGGGCGTCAGGCGTTGCGCTATCTGCTCGAGTAAGCGATCGCGGCGGCTATGGTAAAGCTGGCGCATCAAACGCAGGTGGCTGGCAAAATGCCCCTGCTGCATAAATTCCGCCGTTACCGCCTGGGGCAGCAGGGCGCTGTGCCCGTCAAGCAGGCTGCGCGCGCGACCTAAGGGCGCGACCAGCGGGCCGGGCACCACCATCCATGCCAGACGTAGCGACGGAAACAGCGATTTTGAAAATGTGCCGAGGGTAATGACCCGGTTATCGTTGTCGAGCCCGTGCAGCGCAGACGCAGGGCGATCGTCATAGTGAAACTCGCTGTCGTAATCGTCTTCAATCAGCCAACTGCCGTTGCGCCGTGCCCAGTCCAGCCAGGCCAGACGGCGCGGCAGGCTTAATGACACGCCGGTGGGATACTGATGCGAAGGCGTCAGATACATCAGCTTTGCTGTTCCGGCTTGAGGAATCGCCCCCTCGGCATCCACCTGAATGCCGCGCACCCGTGCGCCTGCAGCAAGAAAGGCATTGCGCGCACCCGCATAGCCCGGCTCTTCCATCCAGATCTCATCACCGGGATCAATCAGCATTAACGACAGCAGCTGCAGCGCCTGCTGTGAACTGGTCAAAATAATCACCTGCTCAGCCTCGCACTGAACCCCACGAGACAGGGCAAGGTAGTCTGCAAGCGCGTGGCGAAGTGGCAGGTACCCCAACGGATCGCCATAGCCCATGACGCCAGGGCCTGCGGTGCGCTGCACGCGGGCGGTTAAGCGCCGCCAGAGGGGATGAGGAAAGGCGCGCAAATCTGGCGAACCTGCCGAAAAGGCATACGGAAAGGGCGCATCCTGACAACCGCCTGTCGCCAGTATCTGATGGCCGCGCTGCGAGAAATGCGCCATGCGGTCAGCGCGGGGGCGCGGCGCGCTGACCGGCAGCGTGATGGCAACGAAGCTACCGCGACCGGACTCCCGCCGCAGGTAGCCTTCACTTTCAAGCTGAGCGTAAGCCGCTTCAACCGTAACGCGTGACAGATTCAAATCGGCAGCCAACTGACGGCTGGAGGGCAGTTTCTGACCCGCCTGAAGGTGCGCGGTCTCTATCCACTGGCGAAGCGTGGCGCACAGGCGGTCGCGCAGACCGCCGGTTGCCTGATGATGAAACAGTTGCAGCAGCGGGGAAGTCATCGTGGTCTTATGGGCTCATTGAAAGCGGTCTTATCCAGCAGTCCACTTTGCCGTAAACTGCCTGTCTGCCACAACAGGAGAAAAAACGATGTCATCTGTTTTAGGTTTTCCCCCCGCGTCACCGCAGCAGAGCCTTGCATATCTGCAGGCCAAACTGGCTTATTACACCGATGCCTGGGATCTGGCTGACGATCTGGCCCATCAGCGACCGGGCGTTGTCGTCATTGATGCCCGTCAGATCGAGGCTTACCGCGCCGGTCATCTCTGCGGAGCAATAAATTTTCCGCATCGGGAAATGAATGAAGCCAGCACGGCCGGACTGGATCGCAACCTGCTGTATGTGACGTACTGTGATGGCATTGGCTGCAATGGTTCGACCAAAGCGGCTTATCAGCTGGCGTTGCTGGGATTTAAGGTCAAAGAACTGATTGGCGGGCTGGATTTCTGGAAGCGCGATGGCCATCCCATGGCATGGGGCGACGAGCCGGGAGAATGGCCGCAGACGGCTTCTGCGGCATCCTGTGGGTGTTAACTTACAGCACCAGCCAGAGTAAAAAGGCCAGAACGATTAACCCGACGACCGCGCTCAGCACCGGGCGCGCTGCCAGCGGCTGCAGCACAGGCGGCAGCGAGCCGGAGATGGGCGCCCAGATGGGATGCGGATTCAGTTCGTTATCGGCCAGGGCTTGCTCGTGTGCTCTTTCTGCGCGACGTGCAAACAGGAAGTTAAGCAGATCCTGGGTTTGCGTCGGGGTCAGCACCATCTGAGGCGTGGCCTGAAAGCGTTGCAGGCTGTAGTCTTCCAGCATCTGCTGTTCACGCTGATCCAGAGGGTGTTTAAGCGAGGTTTCAATCAGCTGCAACGTCGGCGCACTGTGCTGGCTTAACGTCTGACGGACCTGTAAATACTGAGTGAGCAGCGGATAGTGGCGTGACGGGATCGGATCGCCGCTGGTCAGGTTTACCAGCTTTAGTGCGGCGGTCCATATTTTGCCACTGGATTCGCCCGTTGCGGCAGCCAGGCGAACAATTTGCTGATTCAGCGCCTGATGCTCGGCAGGCAGCAGCGTGCGATCGCTGCTGCGGCTCTGCTGAGGTTGCGGAATGGCCATCTGACCATTTTGCAGCATGGTCAGCACCTGACGAAGCTGATCCTGGGTTAATGCGCTCAGCACCGTCTGACCAAACTGCTGGCGGATAAAATCACTTACCGCCTGGCGGTTATTGCCTTTGGGCAACAGGTCGGTGAGTTGCGTCATTAACTGACGCGTACCGTGACCGGTCTGCACCTGCGCCAGGCGGTTGTTAAGAAACTGCTCCGCAGCCGGAAAATGGCGTGACTGGAGTTCTGCTTCGCTTTTAACACCGACTTCATGACGCAGGCCGGCCCAGAGCTCAGGCGCTTTAAGCGTGCTGAGCGACATGATGCGCACAATCAGGCGCTCAAGCGTCGTGCGCTGGGCAGGAGAAAGGGGTTGTTCACCGGCAACACTTCCCGTACGCGGGGCGTCAGTTTGCGGATTAACAGATGAACGATCGCCGACCGGCACACCGGGGCCGCTGACAGGTTGCATGGCGGATTCCTTGGGAAACAGAACAGCGTGGGGTGCGCCGGAAACAGAATACACTATGATAACAAAAGCCCCTGGGAAATCCACGGGGCTTGTGTGTTTCGAACAAAGATTTACTTACTGATGCGCGGGAGCGGGCTTACGGCGCAGCCGTTTCCATAGCAGCGGCACGATTAATACGGCAACGGCGAGGATCAACAGGACTTTCGCAATCGGACTTTCCCACAGAATGCCCATCTCACCGTTGCTGATCGACAAGGCACGCCGCAGGTTTTGCTCCAGCATTTCACCCAGCACGAAACCTAAAATCAGCGGTGACATGGGGAAATCCATTTTCCGCAGGATATAGCCGAAAATCCCCAGTCCGACCATCAGCAGCAGGTCAAAGGTGGTGCTGTGCACCGCATAAACGCCCACGGCCGAGATGGCGGCGATAGCCGGAACTAAAAACCACAGCGGAATCGTCAGCATCCGCGCAAACACGTTGATCATCGGGATGTTCATGATCAGCAGCATCAGGTTACCAATCAGCAGCGCGGCAATCAGTCCCCAGACGATATCCGGCTGTTCGGTAAACATCGCAGGTCCAGGCGTGATGTTGTACAGCGTCAGCGCACCGACCATGACCGCGGTGGTGCCGGAACCGGGAATGCCCAGGGTCAGCATCGGAATAAACGAGCCGCAGGCGGAGGCGTTGTTCGCCGCTTCCGGCGCAGCCACACCGCGAATATCGCCCTTACCAAACTGATCGCTGCCAGTGATTTTTTTCTCGGCCATGTAGGCGATAGCACTGGCGATAGTGGCGCCCGCGCCGGGCAGCACGCCCACAAAGAAGCCGATAAATGAGGCACGCAGTGTGGCACCCGTAGACATAGCGGCCTCTTTCATATTGAACATCATGCGGCCACTGGCACGCACCACCTTTTGCCCGCTATGGGTGGATTCCAGCATCAGCAAAATTTCGCTCACTGAGAACAGGCCAATGACGACCACGACAAACTGGATGCCGTCAGAAAGGTGAACGCTGTCAAAGGTGAAGCGATAGACGCCGGTATTCGCATCCACGCCCACGGTCGCCATGCTCAGCCCGATCAACGCCGACAGGAATGATTTAAGCGGGTTCTGACTCATCATGCTGCCCAGACAGGCAATGGCGAAGACCATAAGCGCAAAATATTCGGCCGGGCCAAACGCCAGCGACCAGCGGGCCAGCAGCGGTGCGAATAAGATGATGCCGATGATAGCGATGGTGGAACCGACAAAGGAGCTGACGGCAGAGATAGAGAGCGCCACGCCCGCTTTTCCTTGCTGCGCCATCGGATAGCCATCCAGTGCGGTCATAATGGCGCCGGCATCGCCCGGAACGTTGAGCAGTATCGACGAAATACGTCCGCCGTATTCACAGCCCAGATAAACGGTGGCCAGCAGAATCAACGCGGATTCTGCAGGCAGGTGCAGGGCGAACGCCAGCGGCATCAAAATCGCTACGCCGTTGATCGGCCCGAGTCCCGGCAGTAAGCCTACGATCGTGCCGATAAAGCAGCCGATAAGGGCAATCAGCAGATTTTCCGGCGTCATGGCAACGGCAAAGCCGTGCATCAGGAAAGACCAGGTTTCCATCATTTCTCTCCTTAATTAAACAGGCTGCCAGCAGGCAAGGTAACGTCCAGTAGATGGTCGAAGGCGTAAAACAGTGACCATCCCATTACACCGCCGGACAGCACAGCGGCCCACCAGCGCGCGCCAAACAGCAGGCCGATACCAAACGTCAGCAGCGAGGTCGCTAACGGGAAGCCCAGGGTTTCAAACATCCCGCCGTACACCAGCATCATCGCCGCCAGCGCCACCAGGCGTTTCAGTGTGGCGGGCGTGGGCCACTGGATGGCATCCGGTTTTCTCAGCAGCAGCATCACGGCACAGAAAGCCATCAGGCTGAGAAGCACCAGCGGAAAAGGACGTGGGCCGACAGGCTCATAGCTGTATTCACTCTGAATCTGCCAGGCGATAACCAGTCCCGCCAGGCACAGCACTAGCCACAAGGTGGCAAAAATACGATCGCTCATGATCTCTCCCGCTTACTTAGCCAGACCAAAGGATTTCGCCTGCTCGCGATAGGCGGCAACCTGGTCTTTCACGTATTTATCCAGTTCAGCGCCAAACATATTGAATTCGAACAGGCCTCGCAGTTCACGCTGCTTCTTGAATTCCGGGGTTTGCACCATTTTCTCAAAGGCGCTCTGCCACCACTGATAATCGGCATCGCTGACTTTAGGGCCAAGATAGAAGCCGCGAATAATCGGCCATTCCACGTTAAAGCCCTGCTCTTTGGCGGTAGGAATCGAGGCCAGCTGATCGGGCAGGCGTTTGTCTGCCATTACCGCCAGCACGCGCAGTTTGCCCCCTTGTAAATGCGGCACCATCTCGCTGAGATCGCCAGACATCACCTGAATATGATTACCCAGCAGGGCGGTGACGACTTCACCACCGCCTTCAAACGCGACATAGCGCATTTTGCGCGGATCAATACCGGCTTCTTTTGCGACCAGCGCCGTTTTCATCCAGTCCTGGCTGCCGATAGAGGCACCCGCACCCACCACCACTTTGGTGGGATCTTTTTTCATATCCGCCATGAGTTCGCCCAGGTTTTTCCACGGCGCGTCTTCACGCACGGCAATCATGCCGTAATCGGTACCGATCGCCGCCAGCCACTTCACGTCATCAACCGAGTAGCGACCAAATTTTCCCTGAGACAGGTTCAGCAGCGATCCCCCCGAAAAGGCCACGACCGTACCGGCTTCGGCAGGACGCTGCGCAACGATCGCGTTATAGGCCACCGCGCCTACGCCACCTGGCATGTAGGTAATGCGCATCGGCTTCTCGATCTGCTTCGTTTCCATCAGCGAAACCTGAATCAGCTTACAGGTCAGGTCAAAACCGCCGCCGGGTTTAGCCGGTGCGATGCATTCTGTTCTGTCGGGTGCAGCAGCATAACCTGATGAGGAGAACATAAAAGCCAGTAGGGCAGAGGCGAGGGCGGTGTGGATTATTTTTTTCATCGTGCGCTCCATCTTTGTTTCAGAGTGTGATTACTACCGACTATTCGGTGTTATTGAATTGTTAAAACAGCAACCTTTCATTTACCTTTCATTCATGAGGTTTAGTGAAAGGATGTGATATGCGTCTCTTACTGGTGGAAGACACGGCCGAGCTGGCGCGGTGGTTACAGAAAGCGTTAACACAAAAAGGCTTTGCTGTGGACTGGGTGGCGGACGGCCTGGCGGCCGATCACAGCCTGCAAAGCGAAGATTATGCGCTGGTCGTACTGGATGTCTCTCTGCCGCGCCTGGACGGCATTGAAGTATTAACCCGGCTGCGCCGCCGGGGACAAACTGTGCCGGTACTGATGCTGACCGCGCGCACTACGCTGGATGACCGCGTGCGCGGTCTGAACACGGGGGCGGATGACTATCTGACCAAACCCTTTGAACTGGATGAGCTGGACGCGCGCCTGCGAGCGCTACTGCGGCGTTCTCAGGGGCAATCGCCACAAAACCAAACGCTGGGTCAGTTGGTGCTGAACGGCGAGGGTTACTTTTTGCTGGCCGAAAAACCGCTGGCGCTGACGCCGCGAGAATCCAGCGTGCTGACCACGCTGATGCAGCGTCAGGGTCGCCCGGTCTCGCGGCAACATTTGTATGAACAAACCTTTACGCTGGCGGATGAAGCCAGCCCGGAAAGTATTGAACTCTATGTGCATCGGGTGCGCAAAAAACTGGCCGGAAGTGATGTCGGTATTGTGACGCTACGCGGTCTGGGTTACAGCCTGGAAACCCTGGCATGCGATTAATCACCTCGCTACGGGGAGAGCTGCTCGCCTGGCTGGGACTGCCATTGCTCCTGCTGTGGATTCTGTCAGTTTATACGCATTACCAGAGCGGCCTGGCGGCGGCGAATCAGGCCTACGATCGTTCGCTGCTGGCCTCTGCGCGCACCGTTGCCGAGCGGCTGGTGGTACGTCATCAGCATCTGGAGGTCGATGTGCCCTGGGTCGTGCTCGACAGCTTTGAGCGCAATATGAACGATCGCCTGTTTTACCAGGTGATTTCGCCCCAGGGTAAAACGCTGTCGGGTTATGACGGGCTGCCGCCGATTCCGGCCACCAGCGAGATGTCTGAAGCCTATCCTGCGTTAGTCCATTTTTATGACGGGTTTTACCAGAAACAGCGCATTCGGGTCGCGGCCTTATGGCAGCCGGTCAGCGAGGCGGGCGTGGAAGGTATGGCGCTGGTGCTGGTGGCGGAAACTATCCATTCCCGTGAGGCGTTTGCCCAGGGGCTGATGCGTACAGCCTTACTTAGCCAGAGCGCGCTGGTGCTCATCGCCTTGTTGCTGGCGAGCATGATGCTGCGCCGGGTATTACGGCCTTTACGTCGGCTGTCAAAGATTGTCCTGCGCCGCGACGGTGCTGAACTGACCCCGCTGCCTTCGCTGCCCTGGTCGGAACTTCAGCCGCTCATTGTGGCCTTTAACCGCTATCTGGAACGGCTGAGAAAATTGCTGGCACGGCAGGATCGGTTCAGCGCTGATGCCGCGCATCAGCTACGCACACCGCTCACCATTCTGAAAACGCAGATTAGCACGGCGCTGGATAGCGATCGGCCCGAACAGTGGCGGGAAAGTCTACAGAGCATGCATTACACGCTGGATGACACCATTCTGCTCACCGACCGTCTGTTACAACTGGCGCGCATCAAAGCCCGTCACGGGGAAGATAAACCCATGACGCGGGTGGATTTGGCGGCAGTGGTGCGTGAAGCGTGCCTGAGTCGTTATGCAGCGGCGCGCGCGAAACAGATTGACCTGGGTTACGAAGGGGATGAGCACGGTGAGGTGGAAGGCGATGCGCTGTTGCTGGGCGAGCTGTGCGCCAACCTGCTGGATAACGCGATTAAGTACACGCCAGCGCAGGGCATGATTACGGCCCGCGTAGAGAACGGCAGGCTGCAAATTGAAGACTCGGGGCCGGGGATTAGCCGGGAAGAGCAACAAAAAGCACTGCGGCCTTTTATCCGGCTGGATAATGCCGCGATGCAGGCCGGAGCGGGCATTGGACTGGCGCTGGTACAGGATATTTGTGCCTGGCACGGGGCGGCCGTCACGCTGGAGAGCAGTCCGTTACTGGGCGGACTGCGTGTTTCCGTCAATTTTAGCGCGGATCGGCCTTGATCGATTTGCGCGCGCTAAGTGGCCTGCGCAGCCGCTGTGCCAGCAAAACGCCCGTCAGCGTCAGACCGCCGCCGATCCAGTGATAGCTGTGCAGATGCTCATGCAGAAACAGCACCGCAATCAGGGCGGTAAAAACCGGCGTCAAATTCATAAAGATGCTGGTGATGCTGGCACCTAATTTTTGCACGCCATGGATCCACAGCCAGGGGGCAAGAATCGAGGCAAACAGCCCGGCAAAAGCCACCAGCGGAAGGTTACGCGGCGTAAGCGCCACGTCCGGCGTCATCAGAAAGCCGGGTAACAGCAACAGAACGCCAAAGGCAATTTGCACATACAGGCTCTGCCAGACCGGCAGCGGAATTGACCAGCGTTTGGTCATCACGCCATAAAGCGCATAGCTGGCTGAGGCCGCCAGCATCATGGCTTCACCTGCTCCGATGCCGTGATGCAGCAACTGATCAAGATTGCCTGCGCTGACCAACCAGATTAAGCCACAAAAGGAGATCAGGCTGCCCGCCAGAATCCCCACGGTCGGGGCAATGCGCAGTATGACCACACTGAGCAATACCGTTAACAGTGGGATTAGCGCGGCGATAATACCCATAAACAGGGCGCTCACGCTGTGCGCGGCATAGTAGGCCAGACTTTGGTACAGCGCCATGCCCAGCAGACCCAGAACCATCAAGCGCAAGAGGTGCGGCCGGATCGTCTGCCATTGCCGTATCACACCCGGTAACACAAACGGGGTCAGGACCAGCAACGCCAGTAACCAGCGATAAAAAGAAATCGCCGCAGGCTCGATGGCACTCGCCGATAATTTATTTACGATAGCATTAACCGACCAAATTAAGACCGCAAACAGCGGGAACAAAAAGAACATAATATGACTCCAGCCTCAGACCCGCCGCAGTGTACGCCTGTGTTGCCCCTTTCTGCCAGCCTTAGCACTCACTGCACAGCGTGGTTAGGCTAACCCGGGGCTTTTGTGCCAAAATAGCGCCCTTAAATGCAACACACAGGAAAGCCGTGGTGAAAATTCTCGTCGATGAAAACATGCCCTATGCCCGTGAACTCTTTAGCCGCACGGGCGAGGTGGTCGCTGTCCCTGGCAGGCCGCTTCCTGAAGCCCAACTGGCCGATGCCGATGGCCTGATGGTGCGTTCCGTGACCCAGGTTAACGCTGCGTTACTGCAGGACAAGCCCGTAAAGTTTGTCGGCACGGCAACCGCGGGCACAGATCATATTGACGAAGACTGGCTTGAGCAGGCGGGCATTGCCTTCTCTGCCGCGCCGGGCTGTAACGCGATCGCCGTCGTAGAGTATGTTTTTTCTGCCTTGCTGCTGCTGGCGGAGCGCGACGGTTTTCAGTTGCGCGATCGCACGGTGGGCATCGTTGGCGTCGGTAACGTGGGCGGGCGATTGCAGAAACGCCTTGAAGCCTGGGGCGTGAAAACCCTGCTGTGCGATCCGCCGCGCGCTGACCGGGGTGACAAAGAGGATTTTCACTCGCTCGATGCGCTGGTGGAACAGGCCGATATTTTAACGTTTCATACGCCGCTGTTTAAATCTGGACCCTACAAGAGCTGGCATCTGGCCGATGCCGCGCGGCTGATGGCGCTGAAGCCGAATACCATTTTGATTAACGCCTGCCGCGGCCCGGTGGTGGATAACGCCGCGCTGCTGGAAGTCCTGAACATGCGTCACGATCTCAGCGTGGTGCTGGACGTCTGGGAACCTGAACCGGATCTCTCCCTGGCGCTGCTGGATAAGGTGGATATCGCGACGGCCCACATTGCTGGTTACACCCTGGAGGGCAAGGCGCGCGGCACCACCCAGGTTTTTGAGGCCTGGTGTGACTTTATTGGTCAACCGCAGCAGGTGCCGCTGAGTAGCCTGCTACCGACGCCGGAATTCAGCCAGATCAGCCTGAACGGGCCGCTCGATCAGCCAACGCTGAAACGGTTAGTGCATCTGGTGTATGATGTGCGCCGCGATGATGCGCCTCTGCGAAAAGTGGCGGCAAAACCGGGCGAGTTTGACCGCCTGCGCAAACAGTATGAAGAGCGTCGCGAATGGTCATCATTACAGGTGAACTGTGATAATGAAGCCACCGCTGAGCAGCTTATTCAGCTGGGCTTTAACGCCATATTATCCTCAACCTGATGGGTTCAGCCGGGTTACGCGCGGCTGAAGGTAGGGATAATTCTGAATCCCCGGGCGGTGACATCACCGCCTTCTGTTTTTATGTCATTGTCTGAGGTAAACCAACATGTCTGACGGCTGGAATATTGCGCTACTGGGCGCAACAGGCGCAGTAGGGAACGCTGTACTGGAACTACTGGCTCAACGCCAGTTCCCGGTTGGTGAATTGTATTTGCTGGCGAGCGACAACGGTGCCGGTGAAATCAAACGTTTTGAAGGACGTTCTGTGCGCGTTGAAGACGCGGCCGGGTTTGACTGGTCACAGGCGCAGCTGGCCTTTTTTGTTGCCGGTCGCGATGCATCAGAACGCTATGCCGAAGAGGCGGCGGGCGCGGGCTGTCTGGTGATCGACAGCAGCGAGCTGTTTGCCCTGTCACCGGACGTGCCGCTGGTGGTGCCGGATGTGAATCCACAGGTGCTGGCCGATTACCGTAATCGCAACATCATCAGCGTGGCGGATAATCTGGTGAGTCAACTGCTGACGGCAATCAAACCGCTGGTGGATGCGGCAGGTTTGGGCCGTTTACAGGTCACCAATCTGATCTCTGTCTCCACCCACGGCAAAGTGGCCGTGGATGCGCTGGCCGGTGAGAGTGCGCGTCTGCTGAACGGCGTGCCCGCTGACGAACACCATTTTGGCCGCCAGCTGGCCTTTAACCTTCTGCCGCAGCTGGCAGATAGCGAAGGCAGCGTAGAAAGCGAGCGCCGCCTGGTCGATCAGGTACGTAAAGTCCTGCAGGACGAGGGTTTGCCCGTGGCGGTCAGCAGCATTCAGGCGCCGGTATTTTATGGCAATGCGCAGATCGTACATATTGAAAACCTGCGCCCGCTGTCGGCGGAAGAGGCAAGGGCAGAGCTGGCGCTGGCTGCGGATATTCATCTGAGCGAAGAGGATGCGGTGCCGACGCCGGTTACCGATGCCTCGGGCAGCGATGAACTGAGCATTGGCTGTGTGCGTAACGACTACGGCATTCCTGAGCTGTTGCAGTTCTGGTCGGTGGCCGACAACGTCCGTTTCGGCGGTGCGCTGATGGCGGTGAAGACCGCTGAGAAGCTGGTTCAGGAGTACATGTACTGATGTCAGAAGGTCAGACACAAAAACTGGCACTGGGCATCGAGTACGACGGCAGCCGCTACTATGGCTGGCAACGTCAGCAGGAAGTGCGCAGCGTGCAGGAAAAGCTGGAACGGGCGCTGTCGAAAGTGGCCGACCATCCGGTCAGCGTGTTCTGTGCCGGCCGCACCGATGCTGGCGTACACGGCACCGGCCAGGTAGTACATTTTGAAACCGTTGCGCAGCGCGCCGATGCCGCCTGGACGCTGGGCGTGAACGCCAATCTGCCAGACGATATCGCCGTACGTTGGGTCAAGGCGGTGCCGGACGACTTTCACGCGCGTTTTAGCGCAACCGCCAGGCGTTATCGCTATTTGATCTACAATCAGCGGCTCCGTCCGGCGATTCTGGGTAATGGCGTGACGCATTTTTACTATCCTCTGGATGTAGAAAAGATGCAGCGCGCCGGACAGTGCCTGCTGGGCGAGAATGATTTTACCTCTTTCCGCGCCGTGCAGTGTCAGTCGCGAACGCCGTGGCGCAACGTGATGCACCTGAACGTCACGCGCCACGGGCCTTATGTGATTGTCGATATTAAAGCCAATGCGTTTGTGCACCATATGGTGCGCAATATTGTCGGTAGTCTGATGGAAATTGGCTGCGGCAATCAGTCAGAATCCTGGATGGCGGAACTGCTGGCGGCTAAAGATCGCACGCTGGCGGCGGCAACGGCGAAAGCCGAAGGGCTTTATCTGGTGGCGGTGGATTATCCCGTGCATTTTGCTTTACCTCAGCCGGCGATGGGGCCATTGTTCCTCGCGGATTAATTAACCTTACGTACAAGGGATCGTTATGGAGTTTATCCATTTTGTGGTCGATTTTATTCTGCACATTGATGTGCATCTGGCCGAATTAGTCGCGCAGTATGGCATCTGGATCTACGCCATCCTGTTTCTGATTTTGTTCTGCGAAACGGGCTTAGTCGTCACGCCGTTTTTGCCGGGTGATTCACTGCTGTTCGTGGCAGGGGCGCTGGCCGCGTTGCCGGGTAACGATCTCAACGTGCATCTCATGGTGGCGCTATTGGTCATTGCCGCTATTCTGGGGGACGCCGTGAACTACACCATCGGCAAACTCTTTGGCGAACGGCTGTTCAGCAACCCGAACTCGAAAATTTTCCGCCGCAGCTATCTGGATAAAACCCATGCCTTTTATGCCCGGCACGGTGGGAAAACCATTATCCTGGCGCGCTTCGTGCCCATCGTGCGGACCTTTGCGCCTTTCGTCGCCGGAATGGGGCACATGTCCTACCGCCACTTCGCCCTGTTTAACGTCGCGGGCGCGCTGGCCTGGGTGCTGCTGTTTTCCTATGCGGGTTATCTGTTTGGCGATTTGCCCGTGGTACAGGAAAACCTTAAGCTGCTTATCCTCGGGATCATCGTGGTGTCGATTCTGCCAGGTGTGATTGAAATCTGGCGCCATCGCCGCCAGGCTAAGCAGTAAAATTATCCCTGAGTAGCCGCGTTGCTCAGGGGTAAGACCAGATTTTTATCCACAGTCTTAATTGGTTGTGGTTTAATGAGCGACATTTACCGTCTGCTGAAGCGGTTTTCAGCAGTATCAAGACGACTGGACCAGGTCAGTTTTAAACAGAAAGGTCATCAATGAGCTGGATTGAACGCATTCTTAATA
>Ga0308166_1000257_pt1 | contig 90568 bp, 75 predicted proteins | sample PhyCR2_2_FD_202137 | JGI IMG/M metagenome (GOLD analysis project Ga0308166, IMG submission 202137) | Phyllosphere microbial communities from UC Gill Tract Community Farm, Albany, California, United States - DLSLCC.R2 | ecosystem: Host-associated > Plants > Phyllosphere > Unclassified | place...
TCGTCGCCGGCCTGGTGCCGCAATTCTCGCGCAGCCGCCTGCAGCAATGGTTCGACGAAGGCCACATCCTGGTCGACGGCAAGCCGGCCAAGGGCAAGGCCACCGCCTACGGCGACGAGACCATCCAGGTCGTGCCGCAGCCGGCGCCGGAAGATACCGCCTTCACGCCGGAACCGATGGAACTGAACATCGTCTACGAAGACGAATCCATCATGGTGATCAACAAGCCGGCCGGCCTGGTCGTGCATCCGGGCTCGGGCAACTGGTCCGGCACGCTGCTGAACGGCCTGCTGCATTACTGTCCGCAACTGGTGTCGGTGCCGCGCGCCGGCATCGTGCACCGCCTCGACAAGGATACTAGCGGCTTGATGGTCGTCGGCAAGACTCTCGAAGCCCAGACCGACCTGGTGCGCCAGCTGGCGGCGCGCACCGTCAAGCGTGAATACTTCGCGCTGGTGTGGGGCACGCCGCGCCTGTCCGGCACGGTCGATTCGCCGATCAGCCGCCACCCGACCGAGCGCACCAAGATGGCGGTGTCGAACGCGCCGATGGCCAAGCCGGCGATCACGCACTACGAGCTGCTGGCCAAGGGCGAGCTGGACCGCCGTCCGGTCAGCCTGGTGCAGTGCCGCCTCGAGACCGGCCGCACCCACCAGATCCGCGTGCACATGCAATCGCTGGGCTACAGCCTGGTCGGCGACACCGTGTACGGCAAGACCCACCTGCTGTCCTTCTTCCACCGCCAGGCCCTGCAGGCACGCCGCCTGGGCCTGAGTCATCCGGCCACCGGCGAGCACATGGAATGGGTCGTGCCGCTGGCCGCCGACTTCGCCGAACTGCTGGCGCGCGCCGGCATCGAAGAGCCGGACGCGGCCTGATGACGGAACTCGCAGCGTCGCTGGTATTGTGGCCCGACTGGCCGGACCTGCCGTCGAACATCGGTGCGCTCGCGACGACCCGCCGCGGCGGCGTCAGCGCAGCGCCCTTCGACGATGGCGCGGGCGGCGGCGGCCTCAATCTCGGCCTGCACGTGAAGGACGATCCGGCAGCCGTCGGCGAAAACCGTGCGCGCCTGCAGGCCTTGCTGCCGGGGCGCCCGGCCTGGATCGCACAGGTGCACGGCAGCGACGTGGTCGATGCGCGCCTGGTGCAGCCGGGGGCGCCGGTGCAGACCGGGGACGCCAGCACCGCGCTTGAGCCCAACGTGGTGTGCGCGATCCTGACCGCAGATTGCCTGCCGGTGCTGTTCGCCGACCTGGAAGGGAAGGTGGTCGGCGCCGCGCATGCCGGCTGGCGCGGGCTGGCGGCCGGCGTGCTCGGCGCAACCGTGGCGCGCATGCGCGAGCAGGGCGCCGGCGAGATCACGGCGTGGCTGGGGCCGGCAATCGGTCCGGACGCTTTCGAAGTCGGTCCGGATGTGCTGGATGCCTTCCGCGCCGCGCTGCCGGACGGGGCCGCGGAGGAGGGCTTCCGGCCCTATCCCGGGCGTGAAGGCAAATATCTGGCCGACATGAGCCTGCTGGCGCGGCGCATGCTGGCGCGCGACGGCGTCACCCGTGTGCATGGGGGAAACCGCTGCACCTTCAGCGAGCGCGACTGGTTTTATTCGTATCGCCGGGACGGCGCCGGCAGTGGGCGCCAGGCGAGCCTGATCTGGCGAGTTTAATCCCGATCAAGTAGTTGTAGAGTCGCCGCGGGTAGGCTCTTGTCCTTTCCGCTTGCGCGCACGGCCGCGCTGCCACGCTCCCGTCAGGTAAAAAACGAGAGATAATGGCAACAGACCGTAAAACAGGAAGGTCATGAGGCCGGCCACGACGGAAGGCTCGGTGGCCGCCATCAGGGTCACGACATACATCCATCCGATGGCGACGATCCACATGGTTCTTCCCTGGTTGCACGTTTGAATACCCGATTCTAAACAATGGACGCCGATATGAATACGCCCGAAGCGACTCTGCAGCCTGGCGCTGCGTGGATGCAATCCTGGATGAAGCTCGCCGACCCCTCGGCCCTGGCTGGCCAATTTGGCGGCGGCATGGCCCAGCAGGCCGCGCCGGTGATGCGCATGCTCGGCGATTTCGGCGCCGGCCTGCCGCAGGCGAAGCTGGACGCGCTGCGCAACGACTACCTGCAGAAAGCGATGCAGCTGTGGCAGGACGTCATGAGCGGCAAGACGCCCGAGCTCAAGGACAAGCGTTTTTCGGCGCCCGAGTGGACCGCGAATCCGATGTCGGCGTTCAGCGCCGCATCCTACCTGTTGAATGCCGAATTTCTGATGGCGATGGCGGAAGCCGTCGAAGTGCCGTCGCGCGACAAGCACAAGATCCGTTTCGCCGTGCAGCAGATCGTCGACGCGCTGTCGCCGGCCAACTTCCTGGCGACGAACCCGGAAGCCCAGCAGAAACTGATCGATACCAAGGGCGAGAGCCTGACCAAGGGCCTGCAGAACATGCTGGCCGACATGCAGAAGGGCCGCATCTCGCAATCCGACGAGAGCGCGTTCGAGGTCGGCCGCAACGTCGGCATCACGCCGGGCACGGTGGTGTTCGAGAACGAACTGTTCCAGCTGATCCAGTACACCCCGGTCACGCCGACCGTGCACGAAGTGCCGTTGCTGATGGTGCCGCCGTGCATCAACAAGTTCTACATCCTCGACCTGCAGCCGGAAAACTCGCTGGTGCGCTACCTGGTCGAGCAGGGCAATACCGTGTTCATGATGTCCTGGCGTAACCCGGACCAGACCATGGGCGACAAGACCTGGGACGACTTCGTCGAACAGGGCGCGATCCAGGCCCTGAACGTCGCGCGCGAGATTTCCGGTAAAGAGAAGGTCAACGTCTTCGGCTTCTGCGTCGGCGGGACGATTGCGGCCACCGCGCTGGCGGTCGAGGCGGCGCGCGGGCGCCAGCCGGCAGCCAGCCTGTCGCTGTTCACGACCCTGCTGGACTTCAGCGACAACGGTGTGCTCGACGTCTTCGTCGATGAGAACCAGGTTGCGCAGCGCGAGCAGCAGCTGGCGCGCGGCGGCCTGATGCCGGGCCGCGACCTGGCGACGACCTTCTCCTCGCTGCGTCCGAACGACTTGGTGTGGAACTATGTCCAGCAGAACTACCTGAAGGGCAAGACCCCGCCGGCCTTCGACCTGCTGTACTGGAACGCCGACAGCACCAACCTGCCGGGTCCGATGTTCTGCTGGTATCTGCGCAACACTTACCTGGAGAACAAGCTGAAAGTGCCGGGCGCGCTGCAGGTGGCCGGCGTGCAGGTCGACCTCGGCAAGATCGACTGCCCGGTCTTCATCTACGGCTCCAAGGAAGACCACATCGTGCCCTGGGAAGCGGCATTCGCCTCGATGAACCTGCTGAATGCGAAGAAGGCCAAGCAGAACCGCTACGTGCTGGGCGCTTCCGGCCACATCGCCGGCGTCATCAACCCGGCCTCGAAGAACAAGCGCAGCTACTGGGTCGGCCAGGCGAACGGCAAGAACCGCCCGAAGACCCCGGCCGAATGGATGGCCGCCGCCAGCGAGGTCAAGGGCAGCTGGTGGCCGGAGTGGGCGAAGTTCCTGGCCGAGAACGGTGGCGCCGACGTGCCGCCGCCGGCCCAGCCTGGCAATGACAAGTACCAGGCTATCGAGGCGGCCCCCGGCCGGTATGTGAAGCAGCGCGCGGAGTAATTTCTCGTCGGCTAGGCAGCTTGCTAGAAAAATAATCGAGTTGCCTGCCGAATAATTGCTGCGCCTGCGTTCGCAACGTGGTATTTTTAGCGCTTATCCTCTTGGATTCGGAGACACCGTGGGGCTTGTGCCCGGCCTGCGGACCGCATAACAGAGCGCTGCGGCGCAATATTTGGAACCTGAGATGAGCAGTGGAAAAAAGAGTAGCGAACGCCTGATCAAGAAGTACCCGAACCGCCGGTTATACGACACCCAGACCAGCTCCTACATCACCCTCTCCGACGTCAAGCAGCTGGTGCTCGATGCCGACGAATTCACGGTGGTCGACGCCAAGACCAGCGAAGACCTGACCCGCAGCATCCTGCTGCAGATCATCCTCGAAGAAGAAGCGCATGGTGCGCCGATGTTCTCGAGCGCCGTGCTGTCCCAGATCATCCGCTACTACGGCCATGCGATGCAGGGCATGATGGGCTCCTACCTGGAAAAGAACGTCCAGGCCTTCACCGACATCCAGAACAAGTTCGTCGGCTCGACGGCCGGGGCCCTCGAAGGCAAGCCGCTGTCGACCGAGATGTGGACCCAGTTCATGAACATCCAGGGCCCGATGATGCAGGGCATGATGAACAACTACATCGACCAGAGCAAGAACCTGTTCCTGCAGATGCAGGAGCAGATGCAGAGCCAGAGCAAGACCTTGTTCGGTTCCTTCCCGTTTGGCGTGCCGACGGATACCAAGAAGTAATCTGTCCTCCGCAGCAGCCCGCCGTCTCGATCGATGACGGGCTGCAAGCTGTCCCATTTTTACCCCTTCGGTTTTCCTGAATCCCCACATCCTGTACAATCGCGGATTGCCCAGAATTTTCCGCCGCAATCCACATGCCTGAACTCCGCCGCAATCCGCTTTCCGATTCCCAAGATGTCGCTGTCGCCGAGGCGCCCGCGCAGAGCCCGGTCGTGATCCCGCCAGCCGCCGCCGGCGTCGCCGCGCCCAAGGTCGGCTTCGTCTCGCTCGGCTGCCCGAAGGCGCTGGTCGACTCCGAACAGATCCTGACCCAGCTGCGCGCGGAAGGTTACGAGACCGCCAATTCGTACAATGGCGCCGACCTCGTCATCGTCAACACCTGCGGCTTCATCGACGCCGCCGTGCAGGAATCGCTGGATGCGATCGGCGAAGCCCTGGCCGAGAACGGTAAAGTGATCGTGACCGGCTGCCTGGGCGCCAAGAAGGATGCGGCGGGCGACGACATCATCACCAAGGTGCACCCGAAGGTGCTGGCCGTGACCGGTCCGCATGCCGTCACCGAAGTGATGCAATCGGTCCACCTGCACCTGCCCAAGCCGCACGATCCCTTCGTCGACCTGGTGCCGGACCATGGCGTCAAGCTGACCCCGAAGCACTACGCCTACCTGAAGATTTCGGAAGGCTGCAACCACCGCTGCAGCTTCTGCATCATCCCGTCGATGCGCGGCGACCTGGTCTCGCGCCCGATCCACGAGGTGCTGAAGGAAGCGGAAAACCTGTTCAAATCCGGCGTCAAGGAATTGCTGGTGATTTCGCAGGACACCAGCGCTTATGGCGTCGACGTGAAATTCCGTACCGGTTTCTGGAACGGCCGCCCGATCAAGACCCACATGACCCAGCTCGCCGAAGCGCTGGGCGAAATGGCGAAGCAGTACGGCGCCTGGGTGCGCATGCACTACGTCTACCCGTACCCGCACGTCGACCAGGTGATCCCGCTGATGGGCGAGAACCTCGTGCCTTACCTGGACATCCCGCTGCAGCACGCGCACCCGGACGTCCTCAAGCGCATGAAGCGTCCTGCCAGCGGCGAGAAGAACCTGGACCGCATCCTGGCCTGGCGCAAGATGAACCCGGACCTGGTGATCCGCTCGACCTTCATCGCCGGCTTCCCGGGCGAGACCGAAGAGGAATTCGAATACCTGCTGGACTTCCTGCGCGAGGCGCAGATCGACCGCCTGGGCTGCTTCGCCTACTCGCCGGTCGAGGGCGCAACCGCCAACGAGCTGGCGAACCCGGTCCCGCAAGCCGTGCGCGAAGAACGCCGCGCGCGCGTGATGCTGCTGCAGGAAGAGATCTCGCTGAAGCGCATGCAGGCCAAGGTCGGCAAACGTATCCGTGTGCTGGTCGACGAAGTCGGTCCGCGCGAAGCGATCGGCCGCTCGGCTGCGGACGCGCCGGAAATCGACGGCGTGGTCCACATCAAGCGCGCGCTTACGCCGGGCAAGGCCAAGCCGGCGGTCGGCGAGTTCATCGAGGTGATCGTCACCAAGGCGGATGCGCACGATTTGTGGGCGACCGTGGCGTAATCAATATCACGTCATTCCCTCCAAGTTTGCACGCGTTTCGACTGCTTTACGAACTTGGGTCCCCGCCTGCGCGGGGACGACGTAGCAAGGTGTAGAAGATGACCAAAAAATCCCTCCAGACCACCCTGATCCACACCGACTACGTCGCCCCCGAAGGCTTCGCCGCCTTCCCCAGCGCCATCCACCACGCCTCGACGGTCCTGTTCAAGGACGTCGCCAGCATGCGCAGCGGTGACTGGAAGGACAAGAACGCCTATACCTACGGCCTGCACGGCACCCCGACGACCTTCACGCTGGAAGCGCGCCTGGCCGAGATCGAGGGCGGCAATCACTGCCTGCTGGCGCCGTCCGGCCTCGCCGCCATCTCCATGGTCGACCTCGCGCTGCTGAAAAGCGGCGACGACGTCCTGCTGCCGGATAACGTCTACAACCCGAACCGCGAACTGGGGCGCTGGCTGTCCGCCGATTTCGGCATCACCGCGCGCTACTACGACCCGCTGATCGGCGCCGGCATCGCCGACCTGATCCAGCCGAACACCAGGCTGCTCTGGACCGAAGCGCCGGGTTCGGTGTCGATGGAAGTGCCGGACCTCCCGGCCATCTGCAAGGCGGCAAAAGAGAAGGGCGTGCTGGTCGCGCTCGACAACACCTGGTCGGCCGGCCTGGCGCTGCGCGCCTTCGATCTCGGCGTCGACATCGTCATGCAGGCCCTGACCAAGTACCAGTCCGGCGGGTCGGATGTGCTGATGGGCGCCGTCGTCACGCGCGACAAGGCTTTGATCGACCGGATCGCGCTGGCCCACATGCGCCTTGGGATGGGCGTCAGCGCCGACGACGCCTATCTGGTGATGCGCGGGCTGCCGACCATGAAGCTGCGCTTCGAGGCCCATGATGCGGCGGCGCGCAAAGTCGCGGCCTGGCTCAAGCAGCGCCCCGAGATCACCAGGGTGCTGCACCCGGCCTTCGAGGATTGCCCCGGCCACGAATTCTTCCAACGCGACTTCAGCGGCGCCGGCGGCCTGTTCTCGGTGCTGTTCGATCCGCGCTATACGGAAGAGCAGACTGACCGCTTCGTCGATGCACTGGCACTGTTCGGCATCGGCTACAGCTGGGGCGGCGCCAACAGCCTGGTGATGCCCTACCGGATCCAGGCCATGCGCCGCAATTGGCCGGACGCCGGCATCCTGGTTCGCTTCAACATCGGTCTGGAAGACACGGACGACCTGATCGCGGATATCGAACAGGCACTTGGCAAGCTGGGCAGCTGAAGCCGTCGTCTACGAAGTCGTCATACAAGAAGCCACCTGCGGGTGGCTTTTTTCATGCTTACAACAAACTTGTTTGCGGTCATTTCCACACGGCAACATAACTGTTACAATTGCTAGATAGAAATAACAGTTGCTTGCAGTTAAGAATTGCTTCAAGACTGCTACTGCCCACAAAGGATACGCGATGACCACGACCACTTCGTCTACCACGACCACGCTCGACTCCCAAACCGATGACCTGATCCTGACCGGAACGGCCGACATCAACGGCACCGGCAACGGACGCAACAATACCATTACGGGAAATTCCGGCGCGAACGTGCTGAATGGTATGAGCGGCGCGGATACCATGATCGGTGGCGCCGGCGACGACACCTATATCGTCGACAATGCGGGCGACGTGGTCGTCGAACAGGCGGGCGAGGGCACGGACACGGTCCAGGCCAGCACCACCTATACGCTGTCGGACAATGTGGAGAACCTGGTCCTGACGGGCAGCGGCTCGACCAGCGGCACCGGTAACGGCCTCGACAACACCATCACCGGCAACGCCGGCGCCAATACATTGAGCGGCGGCGCCGGCAACGACACACTGGTCGGCAACGCCGGCAACGACGTGCTCGATGGCGGCACGGGCGCCGACGACATGCAGGGCGGCGTCGGTGACGACACCTATATCGTCGACCAGGCCGGCGACAAGGTCCTCGAGGCAGCCGGCGCCGGCAACGACACCGTCAAGTCGGGCATCAGCTACACGCTCGGCGACAATGTCGAAAACCTGACCCTGACGGGCAGCGACGCCCTCGACGGCACTGGCAATGCGCTGGACAACGTCCTCACCGGCAATGGCGCCAGCAACAATCTGAGCGGCGGCGCAGGCAACGATGTGCTGAACGGCGGCGCGGGCGCCGACCGCATGGACGGTGGTACCGGCAACGATACCTATGTGGTCGATGACAGCGGCGACCTGGTAGTGGAAGACGCGGGCGCAGGCACCGACACCGTGCAGTCCAGCGTCAGCTACACGCTGACCGACAATGTCGAGAACCTGGTCCTGACCGGCACCGCCGCCATCAACGGCAGCGGCAATGAACTCGACAACAACATCACCGGCAACAGCGCCGCCAACGTCCTGAACGGTGGCGCCGGCAACGACAAGCTCGACGGCGGCGCGGGCGCCGACACCATGAATGGCGGCACCGGCGACGACACCTATATCGTCGACAACACGGGCGACGTGGTGGTCGAGAACGCAGGCGAGGGCACCGACAAGGTCCTGGCCAGCGCCAGCCATACGCTCGGCGCCAACGTCGAGAACCTGACCCTGACCGGCGGCGCCGACATCAGCGGCACCGGCAACGAGATGGACAACACCATCGTCGGCAATAGCGGCAACAACACGCTGAGCGGCGGCGCCGGCAACGACACCCTGACCGACAATGCCGGCAACGACGTCCTCGACGGCGGCCTGGGTGCCGACACCATGTCGGGCGGCACCGGCAACGATACCTATGTGGTCGACAACGCGGGCGACGTCGTGATCGAAGCCGCCGGCGCAGGTACCGACACCACCCGCTCGAGCATCGACTACACCCTGACCGACAACGTCGAGAACCTGGTGTTGACCGGCACCGCCGACCTGGCCGGCACCGGCAACGCACTCAACAACGTCATCACTGGCAACGGCGGCAACAACACCATCGACGCCCTGGCCGGCAACGACACCGTGAATGCGGGCGGCGGCGACGACCTGGTCCATGGCGGCGACGGCGCCGACCTGCTGAACGGCGAAGCCGGCAACGACGTCCTGTTCGGCGACGCCGGCAACGACCGCATCGACGGTGGCACCGGCGCCGACCAGATGTCCGGCGGCATCGGCGACGACACCTACGTGGTCGACGATAACGGCGACCTGGTCATCGAAGACGCGGGCGCCGGCATCGACCTGGTCGAGTCCAGCATCACCTACACGCTGACCTCGAACGTCGAGAACCTGAACCTGACCGGCACCGCCAATATCGACGGCACCGGCAACGAACTCGACAACATCATCAACGGCAACGGCGGCAACAACGTGCTGAGCGGCCTGGCGGGCAACGATACGCTCAACGGCAACGCCGGCGTCGACACGCTGCTCGGCGGCGAAGGCAACGACCTGCTCAACGGCGGCACCGGCGCCGACATCATGCAAGGCGGCACCGGCGACGACGTCTACATCGTCGACAACGCAGGCGACCTCGTTACCGAACTGGTAGGCGAGGGCACGGACCGTGTCGAGTCGGGCGTCACCTACAAGCTGACCGACAATGTCGAGAACCTGACCCTGACCGGCAGCGCCGCGATCGACGGCACCGGTAACGAGCTGGACAATACGATCGTCGGCAATTCCAACAACAACGTCCTGTCGGGCGGCCTCGGCAACGACACCCTGATCGACACCGGCGGCAACGACCGCCTCGACGGCGGCGAAGGCGCCGACAACATGGCCGGCGGCGGCGGCAACGACACCTATGTGGTCGACAATGCCGGCGACGTGGTCACCGAAGCAGCGGGCAACGGCCTGGATACGGTGGAGTCGAGCATCGACTACACGCTGACCGCCAACGTCGAGAACCTGGTGCTGACCGGTACCGCCGACCTGGTCGGCAACGGCAACGCGCTGAACAACGTCATTACCGGCAACAGCGGCAACAATATCGTCGACGCCGGCGCCGGCAACGACACGGTCAACGCCGGCGCGGGCAACGACGTGGTCAGTGGCGGCGACGGCAACGACTTCCTGTACGGCGACGCCGGCAACGACCAATTGTCCGGCGACGCCGGCAACGACCGCCTCGACGGCGGCGTTGGCGCCGACCGGATGTCCGGCGGCCTCGGCGACGACACCTACGTGGTCGACGACAATGGCGACATCGTCCTTGAGGCGGCCGGCGCAGGCACCGACCTGGTCGAGTCGAGCATCACCTACACCCTGACCGACAACGTCGAAAACCTGAACCTGACCGGCACCGCCGATATCCAGGGCACCGGTAACGAGCTGAACAACATCATCAACGGCAACAGCGGCGCCAACGTGCTGGACGGCCTGGCCGGCAATGATGTCATCAACGCCGGCGCGGGCAACGACGTGCTGATCGGCGGCGAAGGCAACGACCAGCTGAACGGCGAGGCGGGCGATGACATCCTGAACGGCGATGCCGGCAACGACATCCTGAACGGCGGCGCCGGCAACGACCTGATGCGCGGCGGCAGCGGCGACGACACCTATATCGTCGATAGCACCGGCGACGTGACCATCGAAAACGCCGGCGAAGGCGTGGACACCGTGCAGGCGAGCATCAGCTACCAGCTCGCCGCCGAGGTGGAAAACCTGGTCCTGACCGGCAACGCCCACATCAACGGCACCGGCAACGAACTGGACAACGTCATCACGGGCAACAGCGGCAACAACGTGCTGAGCGGCGGCGCGGGCAGCGACACGCTGGACGGCGGCAGCGGCAACGACGTCCTCGACGGCGGCAGCGGCGCGGACAAGCTGAGCGGCGGCAGCGGCAATGACACCTACATCGTCGACAACGCCGGCGACGTGGTGATCGAAGCCGCCGGCGCCGGCAACGACACCGTCGAATCCAGCATCGACTACACGCTCGGCGCCAACCTCGAGAACCTGACCCTGACGGGCGGCGCCCTGAACGGCACCGGCAACGCGCTGGCGAACACCATCACCGGCAACGCGGGCGACAACCTGATCGACGGCGGCGCGGGCGTGGACACGATGGCCGGCGGCGCGGGCGACGACACCTATATCGTCGACGCCACCGCGGACACCGTCGTCGAAGCGGCCAATGCCGGCACCGACACCGTGCGCGCCAGCGCCACCTACACCCTGAGCGCGAACGTCGAGAACCTGGTCCTCACCGGCAGCGCGGCGATCAACGGCACCGGCAATGCGCTGGACAACAACATCACCGGCAACGACGCCAACAACGTGCTGAGCGGCGGCGCCGGCAAGGACACGATCCTGGGCGGCGGCGGCAACGACGTCATCGACGGCGGCAGCGGCGCCGACACGATGGCGGGCGGCACCGGCAACGACAGCTACATCGTCGACGATGCGGCCGACAGCGTCGTGGAAAACGCCGGCGAAGGCGTGGACGCGGTGCAGGCGTCGATCAGCTACAAACTGACGGCCAACGTCGAGAACCTGAGCCTGCTGGGCAACGCCGCCATCGACGGCAGCGGCAATGAGCTCGACAACATCATCACCGGCAATGCGGGCAGCAACGTGCTGTTCGGCGACGCCGGCAACGACATCCTGAGCGGCGGCGCCGGCGCCGACCTGCTGCAGGGCGGTTCGGGTAACGACACTTACCGCTTCGGCCGTGGCGACGGGCTTGATCGCGTGGTCGATGCCGAGGGCAGCGACACGCTGGCGCTGACCGGCGGCCTGACCCAGAACGACCTGGTCGCGACCCGCGCCGGCAACGACCTGGTCCTGACCATCAAGGGCACCAGCGACAGCGTGACCCTGACAAGCTGGGTGACCCAGCTTGATGGCGTGAACCGTGTCGTCTTCGACAACGGCAGCACGCTCGACCGCGCCGGCATGATCCGCCTGCTGGCCGATACGCCGGCAGTCAGCGACCACCTCGCCGCACGCGAAGACGGCGGTCCGGTGCAGGTTGCCGTGGCCGACCTGCTGGCCAACGATGCCAACCCGGCGTCGCAACTGATCTCGGTGAGCGCAACGTCCGCGCTCGGCGCCCAGGTGACGCTCGCCAATGGCGCGGTGCAGTACGACATGGGTGGCCGCTTCCAGGAACTGGCGCAGGGCGAAGTCCTCAAGGACAGCTTCACCTACACCGTGCGCGATGACCTGGGCCGCACCTCGACCGCCACCGTGGAAGTTGCGGTGACCGGCGTCAACGACGGCCCGGTGGCGGTCGCCGACAGCGCCGCTTACGACGAAGCCAAGGCATCGTCCGTGCAAGGCAACGTGCTCGCCAACGACACCGACGCCGACCGCGGCACCGTGCTGCAGGTGGCGCGTCCGGGCACCATTGCCGGCGCCTTCGGCGTCCTGACGCTGGACAAGGACGGCAGCTACAGCTACACGCTGAATCCGGTCGGCAGCTACGACCCGTCGAAAGCCGTGGACGGTGTGCTGACCGAGCACTTCGGCTACGAAGCAACCGACGGTATCGCCAGCAGCGCCGCCAGCCTGGAGATCCATGTGAAGCTGGCGAATCGCGCCCCGGTGGCCGCAGCCGACCTCGCGCAAGTGCTGGAAGACGGTCCGGCGGCCAGCGGCAACGTGCTGGCCAACGACAGCGATCCGGACGCCGGCAACGTGCTGAGCGTGGCCGCGCCGGGCAGCTTTGCAGGCGCCTACGGCACCCTGGTGCTGGCCAAGGATGGCAGCTACACCTACACCCTGAACAACGGCGACGCCCGCGTGCAGGCGCTGGCCGAGGGCCAGAAGCTGGCCGAGCATTTCGACTTCGACGTGACCGACTCGTTCCTGAAGGTCGGCTCGACGCTGGACATCGCCATCGTCGGCACCAACGATGCGCCGGTGGTCAAGGCCGATGCGGCGGCGCTGGCCGAGGATGGCGTGCTGACCGCCAGCGGCAACGTGCTGGCCGACGACAGCGATGTCGACGCGGGCAACGTGCTGAGCGTGTCGGCGCCGGGCAGCTTCGCCGGCATCTACGGCACCCTGGTACTGGCCAAGGACGGCGGCTACACCTACACCCTGAACAACGGCGATGCCCGCGTGCAGGCACTGGCCGAGGGCCAGAAACTCGCAGAGCATTTCGACTTCGACGTGACCGACGGCAGCCTGAAGACCGCCTCGGCGCTGAATATCACCATCGTCGGCAGCAACGACGCGCCGGTGGTCCAGGCCGACGTGGCGAAGGTGCTTGAGGACGGCGGCGCGGCCAGCGGCAACGTGCTGGCCAACGACAGCGATGTCGATGCGGGCGCGGTCCTGACGGTTGCTGCACCGGGCACCTTTGAAGGCAACTACGGCACCCTGGTGCTGGCCGCCGACGGCAGCTATACCTACCAGCTGCACAACGGCGACGCCCGCGTGCAGGCCCTGGCCGAGGGCCAGAAGCTGGCCGAGCACTTCGACTTCGATGTGACCGACGGCAGCCTGAAGACCGCCTCGGCGCTGGACATCGCCATCGCCGGCACCAACGACGCGCCGGTGGTCAAGGCCGACGCGGCTGCGCTGTCCGAGGACGGCGTCCTGTTCGCCAGCGGCAACGTGCTGGCCAACGACAGCGACGTCGATGCAGGGGCGGTGCTGAAAGTGGCGGCGCCGGGCACTTACGAAGGCAGCTACGGCACCCTGGTGCTGGCCGCCGACGGCAGCTATACCTACCAGCTGCACAACGCCGACGCCAAGGTGCAGGCGCTGGCGCAGGGGCAGAGCGCGGTCGACAGCTTCGGCTACGGCGCCACCGATGGCACTGCGACGACCGCCTCGACCCTGGCGTTCACGATCACGGGCAGCAACGACAAGCCGGTGTTGAAGGCCGATACCGCGGCGATCCTGGCGAACCAGGCGAAGGTGGCCGGCAACGTCCTGCTGAACGACAGCGACATCGATGCCGGCACCAGCCTGTCGGTGAAGGCGGGCAGCTTCGCCGGCAAGTACGGCACCCTGGCGCTGAACGCGGACGGCAGCTATGCCTACAGCCTCGACACGGCCAACGCCGCGATCAAGGCGCTGGGCCGTGGCGCCACCGTGACCGAGCATTTCGACTATACCGGCACGGACGGCATCGAAGCCCTGCTGTCCTCGCTGGACATCGCGGTCACCGGTATCAACGATGCGCCGGTGCTGATGAAGACGATGGCCGACCTGCACATCAACTTCAACAAGAGCTTCTGGTTCCAGCTGCCGGGCGGCGTCTTCGTCGATCCGGACAAGGGCGACACGCTGGTGCTGTCGGCGACCCAGGCCAACGGCGCAGCGCTGCCCTCATGGCTGAAGTTCGATGCGGCCACCGGCACCTTCTCGGGCACCGCGCCGAAGCAAGTCCAGTCCCTCGACGTGCGCCTCACGGCCACCGACAAGGCGACGGGGGTGGGCGCCAACCTGTCGACGTCGGACGTGTTCAAGCTCTACGTGGACCACGGCAACAACGGCAGCGGCAACGGCGTCGATGCGCCGCCGCCCGGCCAATCGACGGACAAGGACACGCCGCCGACCACGGACACCGCTTGGCTGCTGCAGCCGGCCAAGGCGGGCAGCGCGGTCCCGGGGTGGGGTATCAGCGTGCACGTTGAACTGCCAGGCATCATCGAGGTCGATGCCGGTGTGTCGCTGGTCGGCCAGAAGCTCTTCAGCAGCTTCGACTACCACCTGCTCTGACGCCCGCCTTCAGCCCGGCTGACCCCGCCGCCCGATGCCTTACACCGGCATCGGGCGGTTGTTGTTCAGGTCCAGGAAACCGCGGATGATCCGGTAGGCCATCCATACCCAGGCCACCACCCCCACCAGCCAGGCCAGCGGGATACCGATGATCGTGATGGCCAGGAAAATCGCCACCGCCATCCACACCACGTACCACCAGAACGAGCGGATCATCCAGGTATGGTGCGAATACACCATGGTCCCGGCCGTTTCCGGACGGCGGATGTAGTTGACGATCAGGACCAGGACCGACAGCAGTCCCAGCGAAAAGAAGAAGGTCGCCGCGTGGGCGATGTACATGATGCGGGCAAACTGTTTTGCATCTTCCAGACCGCGTTCGTAGACGAGTTCCTGGGACATGGCTTGCTCCTTGCTGGATGAGTGGATGGCGTCGCTTCGACGATAGCGGATCGCGCGCTCAGGCGGCGCGCACGCGGGATTGTACCCAAGAAATAATGCTGCCGGCATCCATCGCCCCGGCCTGGCGCGCCAGCTCCTTGCCGCCCTGGAACAGCGCGATCGTCGGGATGCTGCGGATGCCGAACAGGCCGGCGATATCCTGCGAAGCCTCGGTGTCCACCTTCAGCAGGCGCACCCGCGGCTCGAGGCGTCCGGCAGCCTGGGCATAGGCCGGCGCCATCATGCGGCAGGGCCCGCACCAGGCGGCCCAGAAATCCACCAGCACCGGAATGTCGTTGCGGCTGATGTGGCGCGAGAAGCGTGCGCTGTTCACGTCCAGCGGCTTGCCTTCGAACAGGGCCTTGGTGCATTTGCCGCAGACCGGTTGGTCGGCCAGGCGTTCGTTGGCGACGCGGTTGACGGCGTCGCAATGGGGGCAGACGATGTGCAGCGGGTCGGTCACGGAGTTCTCCTGAAAAGATCGGAATTGTTCATATTGTAAGGCCGTGCGACATGCGCCACACGTACGGCATAGAATCTGCCCATGAGCGATAGCACAAGCATACAAGCCGGCCGCGAGGGCGCGCGCCTGATCGGCTGCGCCGGCTGGAGCCTTCACAAGGACGTGGCGGCCGAGTTTCCGGAGGACGGCAGCCACCTCGAACGTTATGCGGCCGTGTTCCCGGCGGTCGAGATCAACTCTTCCTTCTACCGCCCGCACCAGCCGTCGACCTATGCGCGCTGGGCCGCCAGCGTGCCGCCCGATTTCCGCTTCTCGGTCAAGCTGCCGAAGGCGATCAGCCACGAAGCGCGCCTGCGCGACGCCGACGAGCTGCTGGACCGCTTCGCCGGCGAGGTCAATCACCTCGGCCCGAAGCTCGGCTGCGTGCTGGTCCAGCTGCCGCCCAAGGGCGTGTTCGACGAGGATGCCGCGCGCGACTTCCTGCCGCGCCTGCGCCAGCGGGTCGGCTGCATGCTGGCGCTCGAGGCGCGCCACCCGACCTGGTTTTCGGAAGCGGCCACCGCCGTCCTGCGCGAACACGGCGTGACCCGTGTGATGGCCGACCCGCCTGCGGGCCAGCCCGGGCCCCACGTGCCGGTCACAAGCGCCAGCTACATCCGCCTGCACGGCACGCCCAAGGTCTATTACTCGAGCTATCCGCCCGAGTTCCTGCACGAGGTCGAGCAGCGCATCGCCACCTTGACCGCAGGCGGCGCGGACTGCTGGTGCATCTTCGATAACACAGCCGCCTTTGCCGCGGTGCCGAATGCGCTCGAGGTCCTGAAGGCGCTGAAGTCGCCGACGCTGCTCGAGCCATCATGGTCTGCGCCACCTTCCGCTTCTACGGCGAGCTGAACGACTTCCTGCCGCGCGAGCGGCGCGGACGCGACATCGCCACGCCCTGCGCGCGCATGGCCACGACCAAGCACATGATCGAGGCGCTGGGCGTGCCGCACACCGAGGTCGAACTGGTGCTGGTGAACGGCGACGCCGCCGGCCTCGATCTGCTGCTGGAAGAGGGCGACCGTGTCGCCGTGTATCCGCGCTTCACCCGCTTCGACGTCGCGGCGCTGGCGCCGGCGCCGATGCTGCCGCCGGGACGCGTGCGTTTCGTCGCCGATGCCCACCTCGGCGGCCTCGCGCGCCTCTTGCGAATGGCCGGGTTCGACACCATCTACGACAACAGCTTGCGTGACGACCAGGTCGAGGTGCTCGCGGTCGAGGAAGAGCGGGTGGTCCTGACGCGCGACCGCGAACTGCTGAAGCGCCGGACCATCGAATACGGCTGCTACGTGCGCGCTTTGAAAGCCCAGGCGCAGCTGCACGAAGTCTTCGAGCGCCTAGGACTGGCCGAACGGGCGCGTCCGTTCACGCGCTGCCTGCATGACAACGCGGCGCTGCGCACCGTGGCCAAGGCCGACGTGCTGGACCGGCTGCCGCCGCAGGTGGCGGCGACCCAGGAAGAATTCAGCACCTGCGACGTCTGCGGGCGCGTCTACTGGAAAGGTTCGCACTGGGAACGCATGAACGGCATGCTGGCGCGGGCGTCGCGCAATGCCTGAACAACACTGTGATGTACACTATGACGATCCTTTGCCGGACAGCGTGAGAGCATGTTGCAACAGGTAAGCTTCCCCCTCCGTACCGAATGCCCGCCAGGCGCCTGCGTCTGCGACCGCGATCGCCTGCTCGCCGAGCCCGGCGCCGACCTGCGTCCGCTGCGCCTCACGCGCATGGAGGAGCAGAAGCTGATCGACCGCATCGAGGGCATCGCCAGCTTCGACGAGCTCAAGCGCCTGCAGGAGCGCATCCGCAGCAATCTCGGCGTCGAGCTGAAGATACTGCCGGGGCCGAACGAGGTGCGCACCCTGCGCGGCATCGTCATCCTGCTCGAAGACCGGCCCGGCCTGTGCAAGAAGGTCCGCCAATCGATCCCCGCGGCGGTGCGCAAGGCGCTCGAACGCCATCCCGAAATCACCTACGCCATCCTCGACGCCAACGATTTGTTCGGCATGTAGCCACCGGCAGCCCGGCGCATGCCCAGTACCCGCTGGCCTGTCGATCGATAGCCGTCGAGCCGCTCGACCAGGAAGGGCGGCAGCGCCGTTTTTGGTATGGGAACGAAGCCGGCCCGCGCATAGAAGCCGACCAGGTGATCGTAGGGCAGGCAGAAGGCCTCGCCGCGCTCCAGCCAGGGCAGGCAGCGGGCGAGCAGCGCGCGGCCGACGCCCTGGCGCTGGCAGTCCAGCGCGACGAACATCCCGCGCAGGACGATCACGCCGTGCTCTTCGCACAAACGCACTGCGCCGACCACACGCTCGTCGGCGCATGCCGCAAGCGCGGTATCGGCGTCGGACACGCCGCCGCCATAGCCGACCTGCTCGTAAAAGGCGCGGACTTGCGCGAGGCCGGCGGCATGGATGACGTCAATGCGTGGCATGGTGCTCCCGATACGGCGGCGAATGCATGGCGCAAGCGGCGCAAAGTCCCACCACGGCTCCCAGCAGGTGGGCCTGCCACGCGACCGTCACCCCCGCAGGCAGGTCGCTGAAGGCGGCCGTATGCGCGAAGGCTTCCCACACGGTCTTGCTGGCCAGCGCCAGGCCGGCACAGGCCAGCATGGTGCGGCTCGCCGGATAGCGCTGCCAGGCCAGCACGCCGCCCAGGACGGCCGTCAGCACCGCCAGGCTGGATGCGCCGCGGTAGGTGGACAGGCCGGGGGCCAGCGCCAGCAGCCCGAGCGAGATCAGGAGCGCGCCGCCGCCCAGCACCAGCGCGAAGCGGCGCGAACCGGCCAGCGGCTCGGCCACCAGGCCCATCGCGACCAGGCCCAGCGCATCGGCGCCCGCATGCGACAGCGAGAAGTGCACGAGATGGCCGCCGATCAGGCGCCACAGCTCGCCGTGCAGGATCGCCGCGGGTTCCCATTCCAGCCCGGCGGCGACGGGCTCGCCGGCGCAGGCCAGCAACAGGGAGAGCGCGCCCACGGCGATGGTGACCGGCGCGCGCCTAAGCATGGCGCCGCTGGATAGCCCAGGCCACGCCCACGAGCAGCAGCGCTGCCGCCCAGCCGATGCCGCCGGCGCCGCGCTTGCCATCGCTGCGCTCGACCTGGATGCCCGGATCGGACTTGGCGCGCTCCTTGAAGCCCGCCAGCTGGGCCTGCAGCTGCGGAATCATCTGTTCGACCGCCTGCGCATAGCCGTTCGATGCCGCGCCGCGGACTTCCCGGCCGTAGCCGGCCAGCGTGGACGAGCCTTTCACCTGGCTGGTGCCCGGCGCCCGGAACAGCAGCTTGCGGCTGCGGACGTCGAACACGGCGGCGTCGACCATGGTCTGCACGTCGTACTGGTCGCCATTGATCAGGTAAGCGCCGACCACGGTCCAGTACAGCACCGCCAGGCGGTTGGTGTCGTTGAAGCGGATCTGGTCGTAGGAGACCAGCGCGATCACGTCGACGTTGAACATCCGTGCCACCTGGTCCAGGTTGGCGAAGCCGCCGCGCGGGCGCAGGTAGGCGCTCGGGATGACTTCGATGCCGCCGATGGTGTCGTACTGCGTGAAGGCGCCCTTGACGCGCTGGAGGAGCTGCTCCTTCGCCGCTTCCTCCGGGCCGGCGCCGTACCCGCCGCCCGGCACGAAGGCGATGCCGACCCGCACCGGCAGGCGCAGGCGGGTGACGGTCGGCTCCATCTGCGGCGGCTCCTTGGCATCCGGGTAGAGGTAGTCGACGATGCTGGCGGCCTGGCGCTTGCCGCCGTGCTCGAACATCGATGCGCAGCCGCCCAGGGCCAGCAGCAGCGGCAGGGCGAGTACGCAAAAGAGGGTGAAGTAGCGCTTCATGCATGCCTTTCAACGAGGGCCGAAGGGTGGCCGATCGGGGCATGATGGCAGTTCCTGATGGACGAGCAAGCAATGAAACCGGCGTTGCGCCATGCGAGTCCACCGGTATCGCTTTGCGCTACCGGCGACCCTGCGTTACAGGGCTAGGCGATCGGCCGCCCGAACGCCTCGCCGAACCGCTCGAGCTGCTCCGCCTCGAAAGCGCCCACCAGATTCTGGTACTGGAAACCGCCCGCGACGTGGCGGAACATCACGTGATAGGCCTCGCTCGGGTCGTGCAGGTTGCGGATGTCGTGAGGATCGACGGCATACAAATACGGGAACACGCCACGCAGGAAATCGAGGAAATCCGGCACCGTGGTGCGCTGAAGGACGTTCAGGCACCAGTGGTTCAGTTCCAGGGTGACGACCGGCCGGGAGGCGGCGATGGTCTCGCGCAGCCCTTCGATGACGTCGCGTTCGAAACCTTCGACATCGATCTTGATGAAATCGACGTGCTCGATGCCGCGGGCCTCCAGGTAGCTGTCGCCCTGGGCGATCTCGATGGCTTCGATCCTGTGGCCCTTCGACGCCTGCATCTTGTTGGAGACAAAGCCACCGGCGCGGTTGTCGACACTGGACGTCAGTTCGAAGCGGCCCGCGCTCTTGCCCAGTCCGACATTTTCAAGCGTCACGTTGCGCAGTCCCGCCGCGTCGACATTCTTGCGCAGGAAGGCGAAGGTGGTCGGCGAGGGCTCGAAGCTGAGGACCCGCTGCGCGCGGCCGCCGAACAGGATAGACGTGCACCCGATATTGGCGCCGACGTCGAGCACGGTGTCGGTCGGCTTGAGCAGGGTGTCGAACAGCGCCACCATATGCGGTTCGAAGGCGCCCTTGATGTGGTCGAGATAGTTGTCGTCCGACGCGATCCGGCAGGCCTTGCCGCCGATGTCGGTCATGACGAAACGGGCGCCGTCGGCGCCCGAAGGCAAGCGCGATGGCGTCTGGCGATGTTGCGGCCGAAAAACGTTCAGCAGATTCTTCAAGGCGCACCTTTTGGGAAGTCATTGGCGGGTGACGATATCGAGCTCTCGGTGATAGACACGAAACCGAGCGTAAAAATCTCGCAAAGTCACCCGCTTTGCCTTCCCTCAATGCGCCTGCCCACCTCCCAGATAAGCCGCCACCACCTTCGGATCGGTCTTGAGGCTCGCCGCCGGTCCATGCACGGCGATGCTGCCGTTCTCCAGCACATAGCCATAATCGGCCACGTTCAGCGCCGCCTGCGCGAACTGCTCAACCAGCAGCATGGTCACGCCTTCCGATTTCAAACGCGCGATGATGCGGAAGACCTCGTCGACCAGGATCGGCGCCAGGCCCATCGAAGGTTCGTCGAGCAGGATGACCTCGGGATTGAGCATGACGGCGCGCGCCATCGCCAGCATCTGCTGCTCGCCGCCGGACAGGGTGCCGGCCAGCTGGGTGCGGCGCTCCTTCAGGCGCGGGAACAGTTCCAGCGCGCGTTCGAGGTCGTGCTGGACGTCGCCCCTGGGCCGTGCGCGCGTGAAGCGCGGGAAGGCGCCGAGCAGCAGGTTGTCCGTGACGCTCATGGTCGCGAACACGCGCCGGCCTTCGGGCGAGTGCGCGAGGCCCGCGCGTGCGATGCGGTGCGAGTCGAGACCCGTGATGTCGCGGCCGTCCAGCTGGACGCTGCCGCTCTTCGGCTTGATCATGCCCGAGATGGCGCGCATGGTGGTGGTCTTGCCGGCGCCGTTGCTGCCGATGAGGGTGACCAGCTTGCCCTTCGGGACCTCGAGCGAAATCCCGTGCAGGACTTCGACCTTGCCGTAAGCGGCGTGCAGGTTCTGGATCGCTAACATGCTGCTTCTCCTCTCACAGTGCCGCGGCTTGCGGCGGCAGGCTTTCGGCGGCGCCGCCCAGGTAGGCGTCGATGACCTTCGGATCGGACTGCACCGTGCCCGGCGTGCCTTCGGCGATCTTCTGGCCGAAGTCGAGCACCGTGACCGTGTCCGAGATCGTCATCACGACGTCCATGTGGTGCTCGATCAGCACGATGGTGATGCCGTGGTCGCGGATTTTGCGGATGATGGCCATCAGCTCGCGGATGTCCGGTGCGGTCAGGCCGGCGGCCGGCTCGTCCAGCAGCAGCAGGCGCGGGTCGAGCGCCAGCGCGCGGCCGATCTCGAGCAGGCGCTGCTTGCCGTAGGGGAGATTGCGCGCCTCTTCGTTGGCCAGCTCGGCCAGGCCGATGAAGTCCAGGATCGCGGCTGCACGTGCGCGCGCCGCCAGCTCCTCGCGCCGGTAGCGCGGGGTCGACAGCATGGCGTCCAGCCAGGACGAACGGAAGCTGTGGTGCAGGCCGACCAGCACGTTTTCCAGCGCCGTCATTTCGCCGAACAGCTGGACGTTCTGGAAGGTGCGGGCGATGCCGCCCAGCGCGATCTGCGAGGGCGTGCGGCCGCTAATCGTCTGGCCGGCATACACGACGGCGCCGGCGGTCGGCTTGTAGATGCCGGTCAGGACGTTCATCATCGTGCTCTTGCCGGAGCCGTTGGGGCCGATCAGGCCGTGCACGGTGCCGCGCGCGATGTGGAGGTCGACCATGTTCAGCGCCTTCAGGCCGCCGAACTGCATCAGCACCTGCTCCACACGCAGCAATTCGTCGCCTGCCTGCTTGCCGGCGTCTGCCCGTACGCCCGCAAACGGATCGGCCGCGACCGCGCCTTCTGCCGCTACCACGTGCGAACGCCCACGCCCCATCAGGCTCTTGAAGAAGCCGACGATCCCGTCCTGCAGGTAGTAGACGACGAACAGCGTCATCAGGCCGAAGATGGTGAGGCGCCAGTCGACCATGCTTTCCAGCTTGTAGGCGACGACCGCCAGCAACAGCGTCGCCACCACCGGCACCACGGCCCGCGCGAGGGTCGTGCGGCGCCTGGCGATCATCAGCGCCGCGACGATCACGGCGGCGACCGCCGCGCTCAGGGCGATCTTGCGGAACACCTCGATGTCGGACAGCAGGCTGGGAAGCATGACGACGATGGTGGCGCCGATCAGGGAGCCCAGGCGGCTCTTGCGTCCGCCCATGATCACGGCCAGCAGGAACAGGATGGTCAGTTCGAAGTTGTAACTGTTCGGCGAGATGTACTGTTCCGAGTAGGCGTACAGGCTGCCGGCCAGGCCCGCGAAGCCGGCGCTGATCACGAAGGCGTACACCTTGTAGCGGTACACCGAGACGCCCATGCAGTCCGAGGCGATCGGGCTATCGCGCAGGGCCTCGAACGCGCGGCCGACGTGAGAGCGCAGCAGGCGGTGCACCAGCAGCAGCGAGAGCAGCATGAAGCCGGCCACCGCGTAGTAGTACTCGACCTCGGTCAGCTCGCGCCCGAACACGCTGGGCTTCTGCAGCTGGATGCCGAGCGGGCCTTCGGTCAGGAAGGTCATCTCGTTGATCAGGATCTGCACGATGGTGCCGAAGGCGAGCGTCACCATCGCCAGATAGGGTCCGGTCACGCGCAGCGCCGGCAGCGCGAGGATGGCGCCGAACAGCGCCGCGAAACCGATGCTGGCGGGGATGGCGACGAACCAGGGCGCGCCGAGTTTGAGCACCAGGATGCCGGTGGCGTAGGAGCCGATGCCGAACAGGCCGGCGTGGCCCAGCGAGACCTGGCCGGTATAGCCGACCACGATGTCCAGGCCGTACAGCAGGATCGCGTAGATCAGGATGGTCTCGGCCAGGTGCACGTAATACGGATTGGTGAACAGCAGCGGATACGCGCCAACCAGGGCGATACCTGCGGCAATGGCGCTAAGCGCGATGGGGGTCTTCTTCATCTTCAGACTTTCTTGATCGCGGCCTTGCCGAACAGGCCGGAAGGTTTCACCGCCAGCACCAGCAGCAACAGGACCAGCCCAGGCACTTCCTTGTAGCCGGTCGACAGGTAGAACCCGGTGGCCGTTTCGGCGATGCCGAGGATGATGCCGCCGACGATCGCGCCCACGCCCGAAGTCAGGCCGCCGATGATCGCCACCGCGAAGGCCTTCAGGCCCAGCGAAGCGCCCATGTTGGCCGAGGTCAGCGTGAGCGGCGCGATCAGCGCGCCGGCAAAGGCCGCCGTGGCCGAGGACAGCGCATACGAAAAGGTGATCACCATGCGCGTGTTGATGCCCATGAGGCCGGCCGCGTCGCGGTCATTCGAGGTGGCGACCACCGCCTTGCCGTAGATCGACTTGCGGTTGAAGATCTCGACCGCCAGCATGATGGCGACGGCGCCGATGATCACCGCGACCTGCATCGGCTGCACGTTCGCGCCCATCACCGTGAAAGGCTCGGATGAAATCGGGGAGGGGAAGGGGAGCACGTCCTTGCCCCAGATGTTTTCGGCAACGTTCTTGAAGATGATGGCCAGCGCGATGGTGGACATGATCCAGCCGAATTCGGACTTGATCTTGATTGCCGGCCGTACGCCGATCCATTCGACGAACATGCCCTGGAGGGCGCCGAACACCATCACCAGCGGGATCATCAGCCAGTAGCTGATGTAAGGGCCGCCGTGGATGGTGCCGACCAGCGACAGCCCGACCAGCGCGCCCAGCATCAGGGCCTCGCCCTGGCCGAAGTTCAGGGTGCCGGAAGTGGCGAAAGTGAGTTGATAGCCGAAAGCGATGACGGCATAGATCATGCCGAGCGCGATCCCGGAGAAGACCAGCTGGAGGAGGATGTCCATGTTTGACCCTGAGTGACCGAAGATGTGCCCTTTGTCGTTCCCGGCATTGCCGGAAACGACTCCCCGCGCAGGCGGGGATCCAAGTTTTGCATGTGCAGTCGAAACGCAAACAAACTTGGGTTCCCGCCTGCGCGGGAACGACGGGTTGGTACTGCCGGTACGCGTGCTTACTTCACCGGCACCACACGCCCGTTCTGCACTTCACCGAACTTGGTGTTCTCGAAGTTGATGGCCTCGTGGTCGGTCTTGCTGTAGGGCTTGTTGTAGGTGGCGACCACGCCCTCGATCGGGGTCTTCAGGTCTTCCAGCGCGGCGGCGATCTTCGGGCCTTCGGTGCTCTTGGCCTGCTCGATGGCGGCGGCCAGCAGGTACACCGAGTCGTAGCCCTGGGCCGCCGACACCGCCGACGGCATGCGGCCGTTCGGCGGGTTGTAGGCCTTGACGTAAGCGTCGATGAAGGCCTTGCGCTTCGGCGTGTCCGGGTTCTGGATGAAGGTCTGCGGCATGCGGGTGCCGTTGCCGTTGGCGCCGGCGTTGTCGATGAAGTTGGCCATCGCCAGGGTCCAGCTGCCGACGATCGGCACCTTCCAGCCCAGCTTCTGCATGCCGTTGGCGATCTGCGCCAGTTCCGGGCCGATGCCGTAGGTGAGCACGACGTCGGCGCCGGCCTGCTTGGCGCGCAGCAGCTGGGCGGTCATGTCGACGTCGCCGATGTTGTACTTCTCGATCGAGACCGGCTTCACGTTTTTCGTTGCCAGCACCTTCTCGAGGTCTTCGCGGCCCAGCTGGCCGTAGTTGGTCGAATCGGCCAGGATCGCGGGCTTCTTGAAGCCGCGGCGGATCGCTTCCTCGGCGATCATGGTCGACTGGATGGTGTCGTTGGCCGAGTTGCGGAAGACGTAGTTTTCCGGCTGGTTTGCGAACTGCTTGGTGATGATCGAGCCGGTCGCGACGTTGTTCATCACCGGGATCTTGGCCTGCTGGTAGAAGCGCTGCGAGGCCAGGGCCACGCCGGTGTTGATGTAGCCGACGGTGGCCACCACGCGCTCCTTGTTGATCAGCTCCTGCGCGATCTGCACGCCGCGTTCCGGCTTGGCTTCATCGTCGCGCTCGACCAGCTGCAGCTGGCGTCCCAGTACGCCGCCCTTGGCATTGATTTCCGCGGCCGCAAGGCGCACGCCGTCGCGCATCGACACGCCCATCGGCGCCGAGCCCGCGGTGAACGGACCGGACACGCCGATCTTGATCGGCTCCGCGGCCATGGCGGCCATCGACAAACCCAGTGCTACCCCTGCAACCAATGCTTTCAGTTTGAAATCCATTGCTGTCTCCGTTTTTGACTTCGTTTTTGCCGTGCGCCGGGGGGGCGCCGGTACCGGGGCGGATCGGCTAGCGCAGACCCATCGTCGGGCCATTGTAGGATGGCAATTGAGCAACAGCAAACGATTCATGTGACGCGATGCACCATGCGTCATTCATGCAAATACGTAAGAAAAACGTAAGGAAGGAGGTGTATGGACGGGCGAAAAAAAAGAGGCCGTACCGCAGTACGACCTCCCCATTTTAGTGCAGATTTTTGCTTTTAGCGATGTCCGCGGCCGCGGTAGCCACCGTGATAACCCCGATGACCGTGGCCCCAGTTGCTCCAGCTGAAGCCGAGACCGATCGAAATCGGCGGGGTCCAGAACGGATCGTAGACCGGCGCCGGCGCATATACCGGCGCAGGCACGTAGACAGGCTGGGTCACGTAAGTGGTGCTGGACGGCGCCGGGCTGTAGGTCACGACGTCCGAGGTCGTGACGCGGCCGACGTCGCCGGAAGCGGCGGCCTGGGCGCCGGTGCCGTTCGGGACCGGGGTCACCGAAACGACTTGCCAGCCGTTGGCGTCGGGCGCCTGCGCATACGCGCGGGTACCGTAGTTGGCGGGACCCGGATATTGGGTCGCGCAGCCGCTCAGGGCGGCAACTGCAAGAATGATGGCGAGATTTTTCATGGCGGTTCTCCTCACCTGTCTACTATAGCGATTCCGCAGCCGGACGCTTCAGGATTTACAGGCTGTTACAGCTATTCACTTTACGGAAACCTCAGCCTGGAAATCTCAGCGGCGGCGCCGGCTCGACAGCGCCACGGCCACCAGGATCATGCCGAAGCCGGCCGCGTGATACAGATGCGGCGCCTCGCCCAGCAGCGGCCAGGCCGCGAGCGTGGCAAACAGCGGGATCAGGTAGACCGACATGCTGGCGCGCGCCGGACCGGCCACCGCCACCAGGCGGTCGAAGCAGAAGTAGGCGCCCAAGCTCGGGACGATGGCAAGGAAGGCCAGCGCCACGTACAGGCGGCCATCGCCAAAGGATGGGACGTCGCCCTGGACCGCTTCGAGCGCGGCGAACGGCGCCAGCACCAGCGCACCGCCGCCGATCAGGGCCGCCAGCTTGACCGTGCCGGGCAGCGGCGGCAGCGCGAGACGCTTGTTGAACACCGTGTACAGCGACCAGCCGATGGCGGCCACGATCACCCACAAGTCGCCGCGCCCGAATTCCAGCTGGCCGAGGGCGGCCAGGTCGCCTTTCGACAGCACCACCAGCACGCCGGCGATGGCCACCATCAGGCCCCAGCCCTGGCGGCGGCCCAGCGGCGCCTTCCACACCAGGCGCTCGACCAGGGTCACCAGCGCCGGGCAGGCAGCGAAGATGATGGCGACGTTGGCGGCGGCGGTGTGGCGCGCGCCGATGTATTGCGGTGCGACCGCCATGCCCATGCCCAGCATCGACAGCAGCAGCAGGCGCGGCCAGTTGGCGCGCAGGGTGCCGCGCAGCGCCCACAGGCGCGGGCCGACGGAGGGCAGCAGGATCAGGAAAGCCAGGGCCCAGCGGCCGAAGGCCAGGAAGACCGGGGGAATCTCGGCGCCCTGCGCCCAGCGCGCGACGACCAGATTGGCGGCGAACAGGGCAGGGGTGACCAGCATGAGCGGCAATTCGGCACTGAAGGCGGTGCTCTGGGCGCCAAGTCCGCCACGGGATACTGCTTCCGACACTAAAGACTCCTTCTATGAAACGCCCGGAAATCATACTGCACCGCACAAAAAATGTGCTTCTGTTCAGCCCGGCATATGCATGGCGGATGGAAGATTCTTTCCTGAATCGGCTAAAATGCGGAAGAACTATCTTTCGCAACGCCTGTATAGACAAGGAAGCCCTGCCATGAAGGACGGCCAGCTCGACGATATCGACCGCCACATCCTGCGTACCCTCAGCCGCGACGGCCGCATCAGCAACCAGAAGCTGGCCGACACCGTGAACCTCTCGCCCACGCCGTGCTGGCACCGCGTCAAGGCGCTCGAAGAAGCCGGCTACATCACCGGTTATGCGGCGGTGTTCGACCAGCGCCGCATGGGCGTACCGGACACGGTGATCATCGAAGTCACGGTCGACCGCCACGACGACGAGATCTTCAAGGCCTTCTCGGATGCGCTGGCCGAGCTGCCGGAGGTCACCGAGGCCTATCTGCTGTCCGGCGAATACGATTACCTGATCAAGGTGGCGGTGGCCGGTACCGAGGGCTACGAAAACTTCCTGCGGCAGAAGCTCTATAAACTTCCCGGCGTGCGCCACACGCGCTCGACCTTCGCGCTGCGCTGCCTGAAGCGTTCGCCCTCGGTTAATCCGTAACTGAGCCCTAATTCAACCGTCGAACAGCGTCAGCGGCACCGCCTGCGCCATCGCCTGGTAGCCGGCATTGTTCGGATGGAGGTGGTCGCCGCTGTCGTAGGTGGCGCGCAGGCGCGTCGGCCGCGTTGGATCGCGCAGCGCCAGGTCGAAGTCGACCACCGCATCGTAGGCGCCGCCGGCACGCAGCCAATCGTTGAAGCGTTTGCGCACGTTCTCGCGCGCTGCCGTGTAATAGCTGTGTCCTTCGAAAGGCGTGAGCGTGGCGCCGACCGCCTTGATGCCGCGCGCACGGGCCTTGGCGATCAGCTGCTGATGGCCATTGATCAGACTGTCGACCGGGATCGGACTCGATGCCGAACTGTAGACGATGTCGTTGATCCCGATGAGCGCGATCATCCAGCGCACGCCGCTCGTGGCCGCCACGTCCCGGTCGAAGCGCAGCAGCGCGCGCTGGCCGGCCAGCATCGCCTCCGGATAATCCTTCAGCAGCGAGTTCGCACTGATGCCGCGGTTGGCCACGCCGATGTTCGCGGCCACGCCGCCTTCCAGTTGCAGCCGGCGCGCCAGCATGTCCGGCCAGCGCCGGTTGGCATTCGCGATGCTGGCCTGGCCGTCGGTAATCGAGTCGCCCAGGGCCACCACCGATTGCAGCGCGCTCAGGCCGGAATAGGGTCCGCTGACGTCGACCTCGGTGAGGAAGGGCCAGGTGCTGATCGTGCGCTGGACCGGCAGGCTTTGCAGCGCAGACCTGTCGCCGGCGGTCGACACATAGCTGGTCTGCAGCGCGGCGTTGTGCAGAGTGGTGAGTCTTGACGTCCCCGGCAAATAAAGGCTGACTGCGAGGTCGGCAAAGGGCGGCACGTTGAAGTCGGCGCCGTCGGACAGCACGGCGGCGCCGGCCGCAATCGTCACCGAGGTCCGGCCGCCGAACAGCGGCTGGCGGTCGGTGCCGGCTACCGTGACCGCGCCGCTGGAACGCAGGGCGATGCGCGCTGCGCCGATATTCAGCGGGACGCTGCCCATTTCGTTCGAGATGCGGATGCGCACCCGGCTGCCGGCGACGCTGGCATGCACGACCAGGCGGAGGGTCTGGTTGGACAGGCTCATCGTCGATGCCGAAGGCGGCGGCCCTGCCGGGGCCGCGCCCCAGGTGGCGGTCCAGCGGTCTGCGGCCTGGGCCGGCAGCGCCGGCATGGCCAGGGCGGCGGCCAGCAGCGGCCCGGTCTGCAGGAAGCCGCGGCGCGGCAAGCTGGTCGGGATGTTCAGCGGCGCGTTGTCGTCAGTCGGTCTCATCGTCGTCTCCTTGTTATGGACGAGCGTTAGACCGCGCCGAGGTCCTGCCGACTCAACCCGTCGTGAACAAAGCGAGAGGCACGGCCTGGGCCATGGCCTGGTAGCCGGCGTCGTTCGGATGCAGATGGTCGCCGCTGTCGTAGGCCGGGTTCAGCCGCGTCGTCTGCATCGGATCGCGCACGGCCAGATCGAAGTCGACCATGCCGTCCCAGGCGTCGCCGCTGCGGAGCCAGTCGTTGACGCGCTGGCGCGCCGCCTCCCGCGCCGCCGTGTAATAGGACTGACCCTCGAAGGGCGTGAGCGTGGCGCCGATCGCGCGCAGCCCGCGCATGCGCGCCCGCTCGATCAGCTGCCGGTAGCCGGCGATCAGCTCGTCCGGCGAGATCGTGTTCGACGAGGGACTGTAGACGATGTCGTTGATGCCGATGAGGCAGAACAGCCAGCCGGCGCCAACGGTGGCCAGCACGTCGCGGTCGAAGCGCTCCAGGCAGTCGCGGCCGGCGATCAGCGCATTCGCATAATCGGTCAGCATGCAGTTGCCGCAGATGCCGCGGTTGACGACCGCGGCCGGCAGCGACTCCTGCTGCAGGCGGCGCGCCAGCCAGTCGGTCCAGCGGCGGTTCTGGTTGCCCGTGCTGCGCGCGCCGTCGGTGATCGAATCGCCGAGCGCGACGATGGCGCGGGCGTTGCTCGCAGTGGGTAGGACGTCGACCTCGGCCAGGAAGGGCCAGCAGGTGATGGTCTGCTGCGCCGGCAGCGTCTGCGCGGCAGCATAATTGCCGGTCGAGGATACGTAGCTGGTCTGCAGCGCCATGTCGTGCAAGGTCGTCGCCTGCACGCTGTCCGGTAGGTAGATGCTGATGGCGAGGTCGGCGAGCGCCGGCACGGCGAGGTCGACTGGGTCCGACAGCAGCGGCGCCCCGGCGGGGATGGTGGCGAAGCTGCGCCCGCCGAACGTGAGGTCGTGGCCGCAGCCGGCCGCCAGGCTGGCGCCGCTGGAACGCAGGCCGATGTGGGCGGCGGCTATCCGTAGCAGCGTACTGCCCATTTCGTTGGTGAAGCGCACGCGCACGCGGCTGCCGGCGATACTGGCGCGGACGATCAGGCGCAGGGTCTGGTTCGAGAAGCTCAGGGTGGACGTCGAGGCCGGCGGCCCGGCCGGCGCGGTGCCCCAGGCGGCGCACCAGGCCTCGGGCGTGTTGGCCGCATGGGCCGGCGGACCGGCCGTGGCAAGGGCCGCGGCGGCGAGCGCCGGTCCGGTTTGCAGGAATTGACGCCGTCCGCGCATCAGGCGCGGCGGGGTGGCTTGCGGCTGCTGAGTGGGCATAGAAATCCTCCTGTCTATGCCCCCAATTTACGCAGAATACTGTCGAGCTCGCTTGGGCGGCCGCGCAGGGAATTTGCGCCAGATCGACAGTCGTTCAGATTGCGCTCAGGAAAAAATGAGCCCAGTCAATAAGCTCAGGCGAGGATGGCCAGCAATCCATCCAGGCCGCTGAAGTTCAGCGCAACGTCGGCCTGCGCACGCACCACCGGCTTGGCGCGGAAAGCCACCGACAGGCCGGCAATGCCCATCATTTTGAGGTCGTTGGCGCCGTCGCCCATCACGATGGCCTGGGACGGCGCGATGCCGAGTTCGGCGCAGACGCGCTGCACGGTGCGCATCTTTTCCTCGGCGTCGACGATGCCGCCGACCACACGGCCGGTCAGCTTGCCGTCCTGTTCTTCCAGCAGGTTGGCGTGCACGGTGTCCAGGCCCAACCTGGCCTGCAGGCGCTCGGTGAAGAAGGTGAAACCACCGGACACCAGCAGGGTCTTGAGGCCCGCTGCCTGCACGGCTTGCAGCATCGCTTCGCCGCCCGGCGAGATGTGCAGGCGCTCTTCGTACACCCGCCCCAGCGCTTCCACCGGCAGTCCTTCGAGCAGGGCCACGCGCCGTTTCAGGCTTTCCGAAAAATCGAGCTCGCCGCGCATCGCCGCTTCGGTGATGGCGGATACCTGCGGTTTCAGGCCCTGCATGTCCGCGATCTCGTCGATGCACTCGATGGTGATCAGGGTCGAGTCCATGTCCATCGCGACCAGTTTGAAGTCGGCCAGCTTGCGGTCGGCATCGATGAAGGTGGCGTCGATGCCGGCCTGTTCGGCAGCAGCGTCGACGCTGGCCTTCAGCGCCGGCGTGAAGTCCACGCCGTCGCAACGCAGCGCGTGCGCGTGGATGGCGGTGGTGCTGCGCGCGCCGGCCAGTGCGGCGACCTGCGCGAGCACGTCTTGGCTGGCCGCAGGGCCCTGGAGAATCAGCTTTTTGGACATGTCGTGCTTATGCTAATAATTGTCGAATGGTCTGCTTGACCTGGTTCACGCGCGCCTGCAGGTCCGGCATCGCGGCCGTAATGCGCAGCTTGTCCTGGCCGGCCAGCTTGACCTGGCGGTTCTTCTGGATCAGCGTGATGATCTTGATCGGATCGATCGGCGGCTTTTCCATGAACTGCAGGTTGGCCGCTTCCGCGTGCGCATCGATCTTGACGATGCCGACCTGCTTGGCGGATATCCGCAAGCGATGCGTCTCGATCAGGGCTTTCACCGCATCCGGCAGCTTGCCGAAGCGGTCGATCAGCTCTTCCTGCATGTCGTCGATGCGGTCCTGGGTTTCGCAGTTGGCCAGGCGCTTGTAGATCGACAGGCGCTCGTGGACGTCGCCGCAGAAGTCGGACGGCAGCAGGGCGGGCACGTGCAGGTTGATCTCGGTGGTGCTCGACAGCGGCGCCGCCAGGTCCGGCTCGCGGCCGGCCTTGAGCGCCTTCACGGCCTCGTTCAGCATGTCCGAATACAGCTGGAACCCGACTTCCAGCATTTCGCCGGACTGATTCTCGCCCAGCACCTCGCCGGCGCCGCGGATTTCCAAGTCGTGCATCGCCAGGTAGAAGCCGCTGCCCAGTTCTTCCATCGCCTGGATCGCGTCGAGGCGGCGCTGCGCCTGCTTGGTCATGTTCAGGGCGTCGTTCACCAGCAGGTAGGCATAGGCCTGGTGGTGCGACCGGCCGACGCGGCCGCGCAGCTGGTGCAGCTGGGCCAGGCCGAATTTATCCGCGCGGTGCATGATGATGGTGTTCGCGGTCGGCACGTCGATGCCGGTCTCGATGATGGTCGTGCACAGCAGGATGTTGAAGCGCTGGGCCACGAAGTCGCGCATCACCTTTTCCAGGTCGCGCTCGTGCATCTGGCCGTGGGCCACGCCGATGCGCGCCTCCGGCAGCAGTTCGCGCAGCATCGAATGGCGGTTCTCGATGGTCTCGACCTCGTTGTGCAGGAAGTAGACCTGGCCGCCGCGCTTCAGCTCGCGCAGCACGGCTTCGCGGATGATGGAGCCGTCCTCGCTGCGGACAAAAGTCTTGATCGCCAGGCGCTTCTGCGGCGCGGTAGCAATGACGGAGAAGTCGCGCAAGCCTTCCAGCGCCATGCCCAGCGTGCGCGGGATCGGCGTCGCGGTCAGGGTCAGCACGTCGACCTCGGCGCGCAAGGCCTTCAGCGCTTCCTTCTGGCGCACGCCGAAGCGGTGCTCCTCGTCGATGATGACCAGGCCCAGGCGCGTGAACTTTACGTCCGGCGACAGCAGTTTATGCGTGCCGATCACGATGTCGACGGTGCCGTCGGCCATGCCCTTGATCGCGTTGTTGATCTCCTTGCCGGTGCGGAAGCGCGACAGCTCGGCGATCTTGACCGGCCAATCGGCGAAGCGGTTGGCGAAGGTCTGCGCGTGCTGCTCGGCCAGCAGGGTGGTCGGGGCCAGGATGGCGACCTGCTTGCCGCCCATGACGGCGATGAAGGCGGCGCGCAGTGCAACTTCCGTCTTGCCGAAGCCGACGTCGCCGCAGACCAGGCGGTCCATCGGGCGGCCCGAGGTCATGTCCTTGATCACGTTGGCGATGGCCTCGGCCTGGTCCGGCGTCTCGTCGAAGCCGAAGCTCTGCGCGAAGTTCTCGTAGTCGGTGCTCGAATACTCGAAGCTGTGGCCCTGGCGCGCGGCGCGGCGGGCGTACAAATTGAGCAGCTCGGCGGCGGTGTCGCGCACCTGTTCGGCGGCTTTTTTCTTGGCCTTGTCCCACTGGCCGGAGCCGAGGGTGTGCAGCGGCGCGTCTTCCGGCGAGGCGCCGGAGTAGCGCGAGATCACGTGCAGTTGCGACACCGGCACGTAAAGCTTGGTCTCCTTGGCGTACTCCAGGTGCAGGAACTCGGTGTCGCCTTCGCCCAGGTCCATGCTGATCAGGCCCATGTACCGGCCGATGCCGTGGTTGATATGCACGACCGGGTCGCCGATCTTCAGCTCGGACAGGTCGCGCACCATCGACTCGACCTGCGAACTGGCTTCCTGCTTCTTCTTGCCGGCGCGCCGGCCGCTCCCTGCATACAGCTCGGTCTCGGTAATGAACACCAGGTGGCCGCACTTCGCGTCCATCAGCTCGAAACCGGCCTGCAGCGGGGCCACGCCCAGCATCGCCTTCGCATCCGAGGCGCACAGGCCGGCGTAGCCCTCGACCGGCGTGAGGTCGAGTTTGTATTCGTTGAAGTACTGCTGCAGGGTCTCGCGGCGGCCGTTGGAATCGGCGCAGATCATGACCTTGGCGTCGGTGTGGGCGAGGAAGGCCCGCAGGTTCGTCAGCGGGTCGTCGAGACGGCGGTTGACGGCGATGTCGGGGATCGGCGCCGACAGCTCGGACGCGCCCGCGGACGGGTCGCGCGCGATCGCCCAGCGCCCATGCGGTTTGGCGCGCACGAAGAAGTCTTCGGCGCCGAGGAAGATCTCCTTCGGCTCCAGGATCGGACGCTCGCGGTCGGCCTTCAGGAATTTGTAGCGCGATTCGGTGTCCTGCCAGAAGCGCGTGATCGCGCCTTCGATGTCGCCGACCAGGGCCAGCGGCGATTCGTCGGGCAGGTAGTCGAACAGGGTCGCCGTCTCTTCGAAGAACAGCGGCAGGTAGTATTCGATGCCGGCCGAGGCGATGCCGCTGCCGATGTCCTTGTAGATCGGCGAGCGCGTCGGGTCGCCCTCGAAACGCTCGCGCCAGCGGCTGCGGAAGCTGGTCCTGGCCTGCTCGTCCATCGGGAATTCGCGGCCCGGCAGCAGGCGCACTTCGCGGACCGGATACAGCGAGCGCTGGGTGTCGGCATCGAAGGTGCGGATGGTCTCGATCTCGTCGCCGAACAGATCGAGGCGGTAGGGCAGCGCGGAGCCCATCGGGAACAGGTCGATCAGGCCCCCGCGCACCGAATACTCGCCCGGCGACATCACCTGGGTCACGTGGCTGTAGCCGGCCAGGGTCAGCTGGGCCTTCAGCTTGGCTTCGTCCAGGTTCTCGCCCTGGCGGAAGAAGAAGGTGTAGGCGGCCAGGAAGGACGGCGGCGCCAGGCGCACCAGCGCGGTGGTGGCGGGCACCACCAATACGTCGCACTGGCCGTTGCGGATCTCGTGCAGCGTGGCCAGGCGTTCCGACACCAGGTCCTGGTGCGGCGAGAAGGCGTCGTAGGGCAGGGTTTCCCAGTCCGGCAGCAGGTGGCAGGCCAGCTTGCCCTCGGCGAACCAGGGGATTTCGTCCAGCAGGCGCTGGCCGTCGCTGGCGTTCGCCACGATCACGGTCAGCATCTGCTTGTTCGCCTTCAGCTCGAGGGCGGCGAGCGCCAGCGCATAGGCGTCGGACGATCCGTGCAGGTGCGGCAGTGCGAAGCGTTGTCCGGGCTTGGGGAGGTGTTTTTTCAGGTCGAAAGGCATAAGGAGATTATAAGTCAGCCGGGGCGAGGCGTTCGAGCACGCGTACGCAAGCGCGGTCGAGGCCGGCCACGGCCGGGTCTTCCTCCGCCAGGTCGCCGTCATCGATCCGCAGGCGCAGCAGGGCTAGGCGCTCGGCCTGGCCGAGCGTGACGGCCAGCGGCTGGCCGGCGGACGGACCATCGCCGAGTGCACCGAGGATCGCGGCGGCGATCGGCGGCGGCAGTTCCCATTGCAGCGCGATGTGGGCCGAGAGCGTGCGCGTGCGCCCCAGCAGCGCGGCGACGACGTCCGGATCCTGGGGCAGGGCGTCGGTCTCCAGCATGCCGTCGAACAGACGCAGTGCGACGATCAGGCCGAGGTCGGCCATCAGTCCGGCCAGGTAGGCTTCAAAGGGATCGGCCTGCATGCCGGGTGCGAGCAGGCTGGCGGCGAGCGCGGTCTTTTCGGTATGGCGCCAGATGCGCGGCGCGGCCTGCCGCGTGTGGCGGCCGCCCTGGGCGCCGGCCAGCGGCCGGAAGGCGGCGCGCGCGAGCAGCATGCGCAGGCCGTTGCGGCCCAGGACCAGCAGGGCTGCGTCGATCGTGCGCACCTGGGATGCGGAACGGTAGAAGGGGCTGTTGGCTTCGCGGATGAGTTCCGCCACCAGGGCGGGGTCGCGCGCAAACTGGCGCGCCAGGTCGGTGCTGGACGCGCCTTCGTCGCGCAGGCTGCGCAGCAGCTGGGGAATCACTTCGGGAACGCGCGGTACGAGACCGGCGGCATCGAGCGGGGCGGCGATGAGGCGGTCCAGCTCGGCCAGCACCAGCTGGGCATGCGCCTGGGCTTGCGGGGTGGGTGCAGCGGCTGCTGCGCCCGCCGTTAGCCAGCGCCAGAAATCGAGGATGGGATCGGGTTCCTGCGCCTCGGGGGCGCGATGGGAAGGGGCGCGGTCGGCCGGTGCGGCCACCGCCGGTGAAGGATCGTGGGCCGCGGGCGGCGCAGAGGCGTTTGCTTCGCCGCCGCCGAACAGCCGCGCAATCCAGTTTTTCATCGCTTCCGTCCCCCGAATGTGCCAGGGGCCATTCTACCCGAGGGACGGCAGCAAGCCGGCCTGTCGCCGTGCCTGGACACGGCAGTGGAACGCGGAATTACTGGCAGTTGGTGCCGCCGCCGGCGCAGCCTGCACCGGCCTGGCCGGTGGTGCCCGAGGTGCCGCTGCTGCCGCTGGTCGAGCCGCCGCCGGTGCCGGTGCCTGCGCCCACGCCGCCGGCCGGCTGGCCGGTGCCGTTGGCGTTCGAGTTGCCTGCGCCGACCGAGGAGCCGGTGGCGGTGGCGGTGCCGGTGGACGAGCCGCCGGTCGACATGTCGCTGGAGCCGGAGGTGCCGGTGGAGCTGCAGGCAGCCAGGCTGAAGGCCATTGCGGCGCCGACGAGTACGGTCTGGATGGTTTTCATGCTGTTCTCCTTATGGTCGCGTTCAATAGGGTGGGGTGCCGCGGCGGTCGCTCTGGCCTCCGCCACCGCTCGAGCCGCTGGTGCCGGCCGTGCCCTTCGAGGTTTTGGTGTCGCCGGATCCGCTGGAGCCGGTCGCTCCGCTGGAACCACTGGAACCGCTGGAGCCGCTGGAGCCGCTCGAACCAGTCGAGCCGCTGGAACCGCTGCTGCCGGTGGCCGCGGCGCCCGATGAGGCGCTGCCGCCGTTGCTGCTGTTGCCGCTGTCGCCGGACTTGCTGCAGGCTGCCAGCGAGGCCGCCAGCAGCGCGCCGATCAAGAGGCTGTGGACCGGTTTCATGATGCGCTCTTACCGGGTGCCGGTACCCGACGTGCCGGAATTGGTGGTGCCCGAGGTGCCGGTGCCGGAAGTGCCCGAACCTGAAGTGCTGGAGCCGGAGGTACCGGAACCCGAGGTGCCCCAGTCGCCGCGGCCCGAGGTGCCGGTGCTGCCCGAGGTGCCCGAGCTGGAAGTGCCCGAGGCGCCGTTGCCGGACGTGCCCATGGTGCCGGAGTTGGAGGTGCTGCCGCCGCTCGAGCCGCCCGAGCTGCTCGAGGTCGCGCTCGGCGAGGAGTCGCTCATGCCGCTGGAGCTGGTGCCGGTGGAGCTGCATGCTGCCAGGCTCATTGCCATCAGAGCACCGATGAGAACGCCTTGGTATTTTTTCATGATCCTCTCCTTATGTGGTGGATGACGTCATCATGGGGTCGGGGATAGGTGTTCAGAATAGGATGTGCCCGGCCATGCGTGTAGGATAAGGCCCACGATCTTGCGAAAGATTTCCGCTAAATGCACTGTATTTGTGGCCAATTGTTCGTTAAATGAAAAAGCCCCTGGTGAGAGGGGCTTTTTCGGCGAGGGCCGGGCGCAGCGGTCAGAACAGGCTGTTTTGCAGCTGCTGCTGTTGCGGCTGGGGCTGTTGCTGGGCCGCCGGCGCGTTCGGGTCCGGCTGGGCGTTCGGGTCCACGGCCGGCTGCTGGTCGAGGTCGATGCCGCTGAAGACCGGGCTTTCGGCAAACTCGGCATACACCCAGTCGTCGTTCTCGCGCACCACGCCTTCCGGTTGCGGGCGTTCTTCCTGCGGCCGCTTGGCCAGGGCCACGCGCATGTAGTCGATCCAGATCGGCAGCGCCAGGGTCGCGCCGAACTCGCGCCCGCCCAGCGATTTCGGATCGTCGTAGCCCATCCAGGCCACTGCCACCACGCCGCCGCCGTAGCCGTTGAACCAGCCGTCGACGGCGTCGCTGGTGGTGCCGGTCTTGCCGGCGATGTCGGTGCGGCCCAGCTCCTTGGTCGCGGCGGCGCCGGTGCCGTAGCGCGCGACGTCGCGCAGCATGCTGTCGGTGACGAAGGCATTGCGCGCATCCAGTACGCGCCGCTCTTCCTGCTTGGCCGCGGGCGGCTTGGCTTCGGCGATGACCTTGCCGTCGGCATCCTCGACCCGTGCGATCAGGTAGGGCTCGACGCGGTAGCCGCCGTTGGCGAACACCGCGTAGGCGCCGGCCATCTGTAGCGGGGTGACGGCGCCGGTGCCGAGCGCCATCGTGTAGTTGGCCGGCTGGCGCGCCGCGTCGAAGCCGAACTTGCCGATGAATTCATGGGCGTAAGGCACCGAGATCGCGCGCAGCAGGCGCACCGAGGGCACGTTCTTCGACTCGGCCAGCGCGCGGCGCATGGTGATCGGACCATCCCACTTGAAGTCGTCGTTCTGCGGCGACCAGGTGGCGCCCGCGTTCTCGCCCGGCATGTCGAGCGGGGCGTCGAGGATGCGGGTGGCCGGCGAATAGCCCTTTTCCAGCGAAGCCGAATAGATGAAGGGCTTGAAACCGGAGCCCGGCTGGCGGTACGCCTGGGTGACGTGGTTGAACTTCTGCAGGTTGTAGTCGAAGCCGCCGACCAGCGCGTGGTAGGCGCCGGTATCGCTGTCGATCGCCACGAAAGCGGCGGCCACCTGCGGCACCTGTGTGATGGACCAGTTGCCCTTCGCATCCTTCGCCACACGGACGATCGCGCCCCTGGCGATGCGGCGCTCTTCCTTCGCATTCGACGCCAGCGCGCCGGCAGCGAACTTCAGGCCCGCGCCCTTGATCTCGACGTCGTCGCCGTCGATCGTCTCGACCCGCACCGCCTTGCTTGACGCGGACAGCACCACCGCCGGGATCAGGCCGTCGCTGACCGGACGCTTGCCCAGCGCTTCGGAGATCGCGTCCTCGCGCTCGAGCGGATCTTCCGGCAGCTCGAGGCGGCCTTCCGGACCGCGGTAGCCGTGGCGCTGGTCGTAGGCCAGCACGTTGCGGCGCACCGAGTTGTAGGCCGCATCCTGCTCGGCCTTCAGGATCGTGGTGTAGACGCGGATGCCCTTGGTATAGGCCTCTTCCTTGAACTGGTTGTAGACGGCCTGGCGCGCGGCTTCCGCCACGTACTCGGCGTGGGTGTCGAACTCCTGGCCGCGGGTGTTCACGCGCAGCGGTTCGTTGAGCGCCTTCTGGTACTGGTCTTCGCTGATGAAATTCAGCTCGCGCATGCGCTTCAGGACCGCGTGCTGGCGGTCGCGCGCGCGCTTCGGGTTCGCCACCGGGTTATGGCGCGAGGGGTTCTGCGGCAGGCCTGCCAGCATCGCCATCTCGGCCACGCTGAGCTGGTCGAGGCTCTTGTTGAAGTAGGTCCGCGCGGCGCTCGAGAAGCCGTAGGCGCGCTGGCCCAGGTAGATCTGGTTCATGTACAGCTCGAGGATCTCGTCCTTCGAGAGGGCCGCCTCGATCTTGTAGGCCAGCGCGATCTCGTTGACCTTGCGGCCGATGTGCTTTTCGCGCGAAAGGAAGAAGTTACGGGCCACCTGCATCGTGATGGTCGAACCGCCGCCGGCGCCGAAACCGTGGCGCAGGTTCGAATAGACGGCGCCGAGGCCGCGCTGGAAGTCGATCGCGCCGTGCTCGTAGAAGCGCGCATCCTCGATCGCCAGCAGCGACTTCTTCATCAGGTCGGGAATCTTCTGGATCGGGACGAAGTCGCGGTGCTCCTCGCCGAACTCGCCGATCAGGACCTTGTCCGCGGTGTAGATGCGCAGCGGGATCTTGGGCCGGTAGTCGGTCACGGCGTCCAGCGCCGGCACGTTCGGCAGGACGCGGAACAGGACGTAGCCGACCACGCCTGCGACCAGCAGGAGGAGGGCGGCGAGGGCGATCAATATGAAGCCGCGGATGCCGCTGAAGGCGCGCGGCGCTTTTTTACTGGTAGTTGCCAAAACAAGAAGCCTCTGATGACGGTCAGATGACCGGCAGATCGCCGTGCCGACGGGGCGTAAACACGGTCTACGTCAAAATTATAATCCGCTTTTCTTCCACTACGGCATGTGCCATAGTTCCAGTTTAAGGTGCTGCTAAGTGGTGCCTGCAGTTCAGAAACACGATACCCGCACTTATTTGCCCCAGGAACCCATGCCGTACGATCCCCATCCGCCCGCGGTCAAGCCCTACATTCCAGCCTCCGCCCAACTCCCCGAGCTGACCCTGCGCGCCCTGATCATGGGCACGATCCTGGGCATGATCTTCGGCGCTTCCTCCTTGTATCTGGTGCTGAAGGTGGGCCTGACGGTCAGCGCCTCGATTCCGGTGGCGGTGATCGCGATCACCCTGTTCGGCATGGCCAAGAAGGCCGGCGGACGCGAATCGACCATCCTCGAGAATTCGATCACGCAAACAGCCGGCTCGGCCGGCGAGTCGCTGGCCTTCGGCCTGGGCGTCACCATGCCGGCCATTATGATCCTCGGCTTCGACCTGGAGATCTCGCGCGTGATGCTGGTCGGCGTGCTGGGCGGCCTGCTCGGCATCCTGATGATGATTCCGATGCGCCGCACGATGATCGTCGACCAGCACCGCGAACTCAAATACCCGGAAGGCACCGCCTGCGCCGAGGTGCTGAAGGCCGCCGCCACGCCTTCGTCGCGCGAAGCCGCCGGCGAAGTGCGCCTCGAAGGCTCGGACGAAGCGAAGGCCGCCCGCCAGCGCGCCTTCATCATCTTCGGCGGCTTCGGCATCGGCCTGCTGTACAAGACCCTGAACATCTCCTTCAAGCTGTGGAAGGACACGGTCAACTTCGTGTTCGGCGCACCCTTGCGGGCCGGTTCGGCCGGCGCCGAGATCTCGCCCGAGCTGCTGGGCGTCGGCTACATCATCGGTCCGCGCATCGCGATGACGATGGCGGCCGGCGGCGTGCTGTCCTATCTGCTCTTGATCCCGATGATCAAATTCTTCGGCGACCTGCTCACCGTGCCGCTGGCGCCGGGGACGATGCTGATCAAGGACATGGGCCCGGACGACATCCGCAGCGCCTACGTGCTCTACATCGGCGCCGGTGCGGTGGCGGCCGGCGGCCTGATCTCGCTGGTGCGTTCGCTGCCGACCATCTGGAACGGCCTGCGCGGCGGCCTGGCCGGGTTCAAGGCCGGCAGCACCGGTGACTCGAAGCGCGATGGCGCACCACTGCGCACTGACCAGGACATCCCGCTGAAGTGGGTGGCGATCGGCTGCCTGGGCATCATCGCCGTGATCACCTTCGCCACGCCGCTGCACATGAACCTGCTGGGCGCGCTGCTGATCCTGGTGTTCGGCTTCCTGTTCTCGACCGTGTCGTCGCGCCTGACCGGCGAAGTCGGCTCGTCTTCGAACCCGATCTCCGGCATGGCCGTGGCCACGCTGCTGTTCACCTGCCTGATCTTCCTGGTGATGGGCTGGACCGGCGGCCGCTACTACGTGACCGCGCTGTCGGTCGGCGCCATCGTCTGCATCGCCGCCTCGAACGCCGGCACCACCTCGCAGGATCTGAAGACCGGCTTCCTGGTCGGCGCGACGCCGCGCCTGCAGCAATATGCGATCCTGGCCGGCGCCTTCGCCTCGGCGCTGATCCTCGGCCCGATCCTGCTGAAGCTGAACGATGCCGGCACCGTGTACGTGCCGGCCGCCCAGGTCGCGCCGCACGTGACCACCGATGCCTCGAAGCTGACCCAGACCGCGCAGATTCAGGGCCCGCAGGCCTCAAGCGATCACGCGACCTATAAAGTCTGGCAGAAGACGGATACCACCGGCGGCCCGGCCGGCAAATACCTGGTGCGCGACGACGGCTCGCTGGCTTACCTGGTCGACCCGGGCATCAACGGCCAGTTCCACACCCGTCCGGACGGCTCCGAGGTCAAGAAATACGATGCGCCCAAGGCCGTGCTGATGTCCTACATCATCAAGGGCATCCTCGACCAGCAGCTGCCCTGGACCCTGGTGGTGTTCGGCGTGATGATCGCCGTGGTGCTGGAAATGGCCGGCGTGAACGCGCTGTCGTTCGCGGTCGGCGTCTACCTGCCGCTGGTGTCGACCTTGCCGATCGCGATCGGTGGCCTGATCCGCTGGATGGTCGACCGCCGCAACAACAAGCTGCCGCAGTACGCAGGCCTGAACGAAGAAGAGCTGCAGGCCGCGGGCGACCGCAGCTCGGGCACGCTGCTGGCGTCGGGCTACATCGCCGGCGGCGCGCTGGCCGGCATCATCATCGCCATCACGGCGGGCGTGCTGACCGACTTCGACACCGCGATGGGCAAGTGGGCCGAGGCCGCGAATCCGTTCTTTGCCGGGGTCAGTGCGGATCTGCTGTCGATCCTGCCGTATGCGGCGTTGATCGTGCTGCTGTATTGGGTGGGGCGCGAGAAGCCTGCCAAAGCATCCAATGAAATACGATGACGCCGGCTGGCACGCCGGCGGGGATTTTCCCGAAGACTTGCCGCCGGAAGCCGGGGCCACCCATATCGGCATGTTTGCCGCCTGGTGTGTGTTGAACGGGCTCGCCGGCGAACTTCACGAGGAAGAACTCGCCGACGAGTTGCAGCGCCTGCGCGAACGCCAGATGACGCCTGGCGCCTGGCTGCTGGCCGCCTGCGACGGCAAACTCGTCGACGAGGACCTGAACGACGAGGGCAATCGCTACGCCGAAAGCTACTACGGCGAGGCGGAGCCCAACTATTTCAGCGACCTGGCGATGGCCATCGGCGACCGTCTTCCGAGTGTCTATCATCTCCCCGATAGCTGGAGCGTCTACGACCAGCTTGCGCCGCTGCTGGCGTTCCGGTTCGCGTCGTGGAAAAAACAGTGATGGGTCCGAACGCGCGTGGCGCATACGACGCCGGCCTGACGCGCCACGCCGCCTGAAGGGTGAGCCGCGCGCCTGCAAATTCCCGATTGCGGTTCAATCAGGCTGGCGCCAATCCCGGCGCCGGTCGATTGGATCAGGGGAGGGTGCGATGGCGGGATGGATCGAGCAGGTGGCTGGCGTGGCCCTGGTCTTGTTCGCCGTCCTCGACATCTTCCTCACTGTCCTGTATGCCAAGATCGGTTCGCATGGCGCCAGCCGCGCCGGCGCCGGCATCGTCAGTCTGCGCGTCGCGCGCGCGACCTGGTGGGTGTTTTGCCGCCTGACGCTCCGGCTGTCTGGCCGGCGCGACGCCGCCTGGTCCTTTTGCGGCGCGGTGACCGTGGTGATCCTGGTGGTGGTGTGGTCGGCCATGCTGGCGGCCGGCGCGGGACTGATGGTCCACCCGGCGCTCGGCGAGGGCGTGCGTTCGAGCAGCAGTCCGCACGCCCGGGACTTTCTCACGGCCCTGTACGTGGGCGGCACCAGCTTGTCCCTCACCTCCAGCAGCGACTTTTACCCGCAGACCGGCCCGTTTCGTCTGATGTACCTCGTCAACGCGCTGATCGGCACGGCGAGCATCTCGGCGACCATCACCTATGTCCTGCAGCTGTACAACGCCGTACTGCAGCGCAATGCCCTTGGCCTGAGCATGCACGTGATGACAAGGCGCGGCGCCGACGCCGCCGTGCTGATCGCGGGTCTTGGCCCGCAGGGGCGGTTCGATACCGGCTATACCGTGGTCGCCGACCTAGGCGCCGAGCTGGCGTCCATCAACGAGGCGCACAAGCTGTTTCCACTGCTGTTCTTCTATCGGCCCTACCACGTGTCGGATTCGATTCCGCAGATCGCCTTCGTTGCCCTCGATACGGTCGCGCTGCTGCGTACCGCGCTCGACGACGGCGAATACCGCTGGTTCCAGGAATCTGCCGCGGTCGAGAACCTCGGCGGCGTGGCCTCGGTCCTGGCAAGCACCCTCGGCGCCACCTTCATCCCGCGCGAAAAGGCAGACACGGAGGGCGCGCGGGAGCAGGCGCCCCACCGCGATGCATGGTGCGCGCGCTACCGCGCCGCGTTGCGCCAGCTCGAGCAATCAGGCATCCGGGTACACGCTGACCCGGACGCGGGCGCGCAGCACTACGTCCGGCTGCGGCAGGAATGGGATCCGGAGATCCGGCGCCTGGCGGGCTACATGGACTACGACATGGCCGTGATCGATCCGGCCACCGACGCCGCTCAGACGAACGCGAGGTCGTGCTGACGGATGGTGTGATCCAGCCACTCGTCGGTGTGGCCGAACGCGTAACCCAGCGCCCTGGCGCGCGAGGTATCCAGCACCATCGCCCCCGGTAAGTCGAAGGGCGACAAACGCCCCGCGGCTTCCGGCGGCATGGCACGCCTGGTCTTCAGCGGCGTATCCAGCACCTCGCCGATGCGCCGGTACAGTCCGTGCGCCGACAGCGCGCCATCGCAGGCGGCGTTCACCGGCCCCGTGAAATCCTGCATCCCGGTCCAGAACAGGAAGTCGGCCGCCGCATGCGCGGTCGTGAAAGACACCGCCGCGTCTTCGTTCGAATAGTGCAGGGTGGCGCCGGCGCGCGCCAGTTCGACGTAGTGGGCCAGGCGCCCCGTGAAATCTTCCGGTCCGCTCAGCACGTGGCCCAGACGCGGCGTCACCAGCGGCAGCGAGCCGTCGCGCACCAGGTAGGCCTCAGCCTGCACCTTGCCCGTCACGTAGCACTCGGTCGCGCGGCGCGGGTCGTGCCAGGGGTAGTTCGCGTCGATGGCCTGGGCTTCGACCCCGAGCGCGTCTTCGGCCAGCGGACCGCGCTTGCCGTGGCCGTCGAAGCCGAGCACGCGGTAAGCGTCGACGGTCGAGGTCATGACATAGCGCCCGACCTGGCCGGCGAAGGTACGCACGGCGATCGCCGCGTCGAGCGGGCTGTAGCACATCTGGTCGTAGACGATGTCGAAGGGACCGGCCTTGGCCACGGCGCGCATGGCGAGTTCGTTGCGGCGGTCGGCACGGATGCGCTGGATGCGGTCGCCGAAGGGATCGGGCGCATAGCCGCGGGTGGCAATGGTCACGCGGTGGCCGGCGCGCAGGAGCCGCTGCACGAGCAGCCTGCCGATGAAACGGGTACCGCCGATCACCAGGATGTTCTTGGACATTGGTTTTCCTTACGCTGAAAGCGCTGAAGAGCTAGCGGGTTCTTGGTGAATCGGCTATATTTTCTATGCAGCGTGGCAATTGTTCAAACAAGAAAATAATAAGGCAATGAATAAGAAAAACTTATGCTTGGTGGGCGCGTGAAGCCCTTGCGCAGCCTGTCCGGGCTGATCGATTTCGAATGCGCCGCCCGCTGGGGCAGTTTCAAGCTGGCGGCCCAGGAGCTGCACAAGACGCCGGCCGCGGTCAGCCTGCAGGTCAAGCAGCTGGAAGAGACCGTCGGCTTTCCGCTGTTCGTGCGCCATCCGCGGCATATCGCGCTGACGGCAAAAGGGCAGGAGCTGGCGATCGCGGTCGGCCGTTCGCTCGGCGACCTGCGCGCCAAGGTCGCAGCCCTGCAGCGCGGCGACGAGGAAGCCATCCTGCGCATCTCGACCACGCACTCCTTCGCCATCAAGTGGCTGGTGCCGCGCATGCCCCGTTTTACCAAGCTGCACCCCGAACTCGACATCCGCATCGACTCGAACGACGCCCCGGTCGATCTGCTCGACGATAACGTCGACGTCGCGATCCGCTTCGGCCCCGTCAAGGATGGCGACCCGGCGCTGCTGTTCCGCGAACGGCTGGTGCCGGTCTACAGCCCCGAGCTTCTCACGGATACCCAGCACGAATTGCAGCTCGCGGACCTGGCGCGCTTTCCGCTGCTGTGCGAGCGCACACCCGAGAGCTGGCTGCAGCTGCTGAACGAGAACAAGGCGCTCAAGGGCAAGTTCGAAGGCCGCTACGACTTCTCGCGCACCTTCAGCCACTGGGGCGTGCTGGCCCAGGCCGCGGTGGCGGCGCAGGGCATCGCGCTGGTGCCTTACGGGATCGCCTACGAAGACATCGCCGCCGGCAGCCTGCGCGTGCTGAACTGCCGCAGCGCACCTTACGGCAACGGCTACCGCTTCCTGGTCAACCCGCACAAGGAGGCGATGGCCAAGGTGCAGCAGTTCCGCGCCTGGATCGTCAGCGAGATGGAGGCGATGCGGCGCACGCTCGACGGCGGCGGCCCCCACGCCTGATCGCTCATTTGCCCGCCTGCTTGAAGATGCCGCGGGCAGCAAGGACGGTCTGCTTCTTCGCTTCGAAGAGGTCCTGGACGGGCGCGCCTTTCAAGCAGTACGCGCGGCCGTCGCGGATCTCGAAATACCCGGCCGGATAGGTTTTGGCGATCCGCTTCGCAGGAATTCCATCCAGCGGATACGAGACCGGCGCCGCAAATTCGACGGGCCGGGCGCGGACGGCGCCAGGCGGCTGCGGCGCGCCGCGATAGGGGTCGCCGCAGCCGTACCATTCGCCGTCGGCGTCCTTGTAGAGATCGTAGAACTGGTACTTCTCGTGCACCCAGCTGCCGTCTTGCTGTCGGCTGACGAACAGCAGCACGGTGTCGTATGTCGAAAAGGCCGGCACGCCGTAGTGGTCGTAGACGTCGAAGTCGATCGTGCCGCCCCTGTAGTTCCCGTAGACCGTGTCCAGGATCCGGTAACGGGCGACGTAATGCTCATCCATGACGATGATGCAGTTGTCGCAGCGCGGTGGCGGCTGCTTCGTCAGGGCGATCTTCTGACCGACGAAGACCAGCAGGTTTTCGCCCTTGCCGTCTTCGGCCGCAGCGGCGATGGAGGGCAGGGCGGCTGCTAAAGCAAGGCTGGCGAAGAGTCGGAACAAGCTTGTCATTTGCAGGGTCTCCGGTCGGCGCCCGCGTTCACATTGAACGGCGTGATCTCGGGCATGGGGTCGTCGAGCGGCATGCCGTCCGGGCCGCGGCGCGTCTTCCTGGGCAATACTTCGTTAGGACAGGCCGGCACCGACCGCGGCAGCGAGGCGGCCAGTGCAAACAGCTGTTCGCGCAAGGGGACGCGGACGATGTTCGCATCGATCCACAACTGGTAATCGCGCCGGCCCTCGACCCAGGATAGCATTGACACCGCCTTGCCCGACGGGTCTTCCATCACCACCAGCCGCGCAGGCACGCCGTTGATGCGCTCCGGTTCGTCCTCGGGGCGGCGCGAGGTGGTGATGCCGTTGGACGACATGTCCTCTTCGTACAGGGTCAGGCGGTGGCCGTCCGGCAGCCGGAAGCCGCGGTAGAGGCGCGAACGGACGCCGAACGCGGTTTCGGCGCGCGCGCCCAGGCTCTCGAGCTGCGCGAAGGGCGTGTGCGTGAGGTCGACCGGGGTAAAGGCCAGGTTGCGGGTGGCGATGACGTTGGGTAGGAAGCCGACGTCCCAACGCGCGAGGTCGCCCGGGCACACGCGCTCGAAACCGTCAGCGTGGCCGGTCCGGTTGGCGTGGCAGTCATATTCCTGGTAGCCGCTGCGGGCCAGCGTGGCGAATGCGCCGAGCGTCATCAGGCCAATGACGGCCAGCAGCCAGCGCTTGCGCGGCGACGCCGGCAGCATCGGGCTCTCGTCTTGCAGGCGCCGCCCAATGCGCCGGCACAGCCAGGCCAGGCCGAGGGGCAGCAGCGCCACGGGCGCCGCGCTTGCCAGCACGCCGAACAGGGGCGCATGCATCCACACGACCGTGCCGAACAGGTAGACGGCGAGAACCAGCAAGGCGCCGATGTTGATGATCTGCCCCGTGCCCCGGAGAAGAGTGCCTGTGGCTTTTTTCACCGATTGTCTCCATTCGCCGCGATGAAGGCATTTTAACAACCCGCAGGGACTATCCGGTAAGTACAAAAGATGATATTTTCCTACGGTTAATCTTTTTACTTTTCATCATCTTTCTTATACATATGTCGAGTCACTCCGCAGCTTCGTTCCCTACCGCCTGCAAGGCGATCCCCGCTGCCATCGCGCTGCTGCTGCTGAGCCTGAACGCCGGCGCACAAACGGCGAATACCGATGCCAAATCCCCTGAGACGAACGCGCCCAAGGCCGCCGCCATGCCTGCGGCCAAGCCGGCGGCGCCGGTGAGCGCCCAAACGCCGCAGCAGGGCGAGATCGCCACCGTGAACGTGGTCAGCGAGCGCCAGACCAACCGTATCGACCGCCAGGTCTACGACATCAAGAACGACGCCAGCACGGCCGGCGCGTCGATCGGCGACGTGCTGAACAACGTGCCTTCGGTGAACGTCGATCCGAACGGCACCGTGCGCCTGCGCGGCAGCGAGCGCGTGACGGTGCTGGTCGACGGCAAGCCGACCGCCCAGATGCAGGGCGAAAACCGCGCCGCGGCCATCAATGCACTGCCGGCCGAGAACTACGAGTCGGTCCAGGTGATCAACAACCCGGGCGCGGAATTCGGCAACGAAGCCGGTGGCGGCCCAATCCTGAACCTGATCTCGCGCCGCTACACCAAGCCGGGCGGGAACGGGACCCTTGCCGGCACGATGGCGCCGGGCGGCCGCGGCACCGCCTTCGCCAACGGCAGCTACAGCGCCGGCTACGCTTCGGTCAACGGCAGCCTGAACCTGCGCCGCGACGGCAACGACATCGATTCCGAGCAGGTCCGCGAACGCATCGACCCGAGCACCGGCACCATCAGCCGCCTGCGCAACACCGCGCGCCGCGAAGGCGTCAACACTTTCGTCCAGGCCGGCCTGGGCGGGCGCTACAACTACAACGAGCACGACACCGTGACCGGCTCGGTGTCGGTCAACAAGCGCGGCAACGACAGCGATTCGAACGAGCACTTCACCGACTTCCGCACCACGCAGACACCGGTGGTCGACTACCTGACGCGCCGCCGCACCGACGGCGACGCGCTGAACCACGAGTTCGTGGGCGGCTTCGAACACCGCTTCGCCGCCGATGGCGAGACCCTGAAGGTCGACCTGCGCCATTCGTCCAACACCAACACCGCCGACACCGCGACCCTGTACCAGGCGCTCGCGATGCCGGCAAGCGGCGCGCCGACCCTGCGCGACTATGCCCAGGACGTCGAGACCCGCGTGCGCATCACGGACCTCAGCACCGACTTCACCGGCAAGTCCGGGCCGGGCTACCTGACCGCCGGCGCGCGCTGGCAGCGCACGCAGCAGACCGCCGACAACCGCTACCTGTTCCTGACGGGCGGCGGCGGCCTCGACACCCGGCGCAGCAACCTGTTCGACCTCGACCAGGACGTGGTGGCGGTGTACGGCACCTACGAGATGCCGCTCAATAAAACCTGGTCCTTCAAGACCGGCCTGCGCGTCGAGCGCACCGACCAGGACCTCGACCAGGTCACCTCCGGCATCCAGGCCACGAACCAGTACACCAGCTACCTGCCCAGCCTGTTCCTGACCCGTAAGCTGGATGCGAACTCGAACCTGCGCCTGTCCTACGCCGACCGCATCTCGCGTCCGAGCTCGGCGGAGCTGAACCCCTTCGTCAACTACGCCAACGACTACTACGTCAGCTCCGGCAATCCGCGCCTGCACGCGGTCAAGCTGCACTCGCTGGAGCTGGGCTACGAGACCAAGCTCATGGGCCTGGCGCCGGCCAGCGTGCGCGGCTACCTGCGCCGCGAGTCCGACGTGATCACCGAGCGCCGCGTCTTCCTGAACGAGAACACGCTCCTGACCACGCGCGAAAACCTGGGCGACCGCCGCTCGGGCGGCATCGAGTTCTCGCTGATGGGCATGATCCCGCCGAACTGGCGTCCGGGCGGCTACAAGATGCCGAATATCCGCTTCATGTTCAACGGGAACTGGGGCTTCATCGAGCAGGACCGCATCGGCGCGCTCGGCGTGACCAGCGACAAGCGTTCCTCGCCCTCGCTGCAGCTGCAGGGCGGCGGGCAGTGGCTGATCAACGAGACCAACACGGTGAACCTGTTCGGCTTCCGCCAAGGCAAACTGCTGTCGGGCGAAGGCTACCGCGAACCTTTCGGCATGATGACGCTCGCGTATGAACACAAGTTCGACAAGCGCCTGTCGCTGAACATCCGCGCCAACGACGTGCTCAATTCGACCGGCCAGAAGTTCCGCGTCGAGACCGACATCCTGCGCGACCGCACCGACACCACCGTGCACCAGCGCCGCATCTATGTCGGCCTGCGCTACACCTTCGGCGGCGTGACCGGCAACGATGCGGTGCGCAATGCGATGCAGGCGGCGGGCGTGGACGTCAACAGCCCGGCGGCGCGCGAGGCGATCAAGCGTGCGCAGGATATGGAGAAGGCGCAAGCGGCACCGGCGCCGGCACCGGCGCGGCCGGCCGGCCAGCAGTAATCAGGAGAGAAGGGCGCGCTTGGTTCAGCCCAGGCGCGCTTTGAGATCCTCGACGGACGCGCGCCAGGCGGCTGCGTCCTCCGACTCGTCCCAAAGTTCCATCAGTTCCGACGGTTCGGTCAGGATGCGGTCGAGGGCGCGGCGGGCCTTGGCGGTCAACGCCGGCGGGACCTGCAGCTTGACGCACTCTACCCATGCATCGACGGCTTCCGCGGCGGCATCGGCGCTTCCAGGCCTGCCTCGCAGCCGCGCCACCACTTCGGCAGCGGCGATGGCTTCCGAAGCTTCCGGTGCTTCAAGATAGTCGTCACCGATCGCCAGCACGGCGTCGAGCGTCGACTCGACCAGGCCGAGGTCCTTCCGTTCTTCCAGCTGTGCGATCCAGTCGCCGGCGTCGTCATTGCCGAAGGCTTCGTGAGACCAGGCTCCCATCCGATTTCTCCTGTTGCGTTGAGGGTTCAGCCGCCGGCGCGCTTGGCGTCGTGGCCATGCTTCTTCAGCGTCTCGAGCACCAGGTCGCAGTGGTCGCCCTGGATCTCGATGACGCCGTCCTTCACCGTGCCGCCCGATCCGCAGGCGCTGCGCAGTTGCTTGCCCAGCGCGGCGAGTGCGATTGCGTCCAGCGCCACGCCCTTGACCAGGGTGACGGTCTTGCCGCCGCGGCCCTTGGTCTGGCGTGAGACGCGCACCACGCCATCGCCCTTGATGACTGGGACGGTCCTGCAGGTGCAGCTTGCAGCCGGTTGGCGGCAGTCGGGGCACATGCGGCCGGTTTCGGTGGAATACACAAGACTGCTGCTTGAGTTTTTGTTCATTTCAGACTAGGCGAAAAGAGCGGTGTATTCGGCAATGCGATGCACAGCGATGCCGTGCGCTTGCTCGATGTAGAGCTGGTGAGTGCTGGGCTTCAGGATAACATCCGGCCTGGTGTCCGGACCAGTCAGGCGCAGTTCGGCGTCCAGGCCAAGCGACCCGGATGCAACTGGAATCTCGTTCGCAATCTGCGCGGCGAAAGGCGGTTCGGCGAGCTGTTCTTCGGCGTCCCAGAGTTCGTACACCCGTTCGAACGCTGCCTGCGTGACTTCAACCCATAAGCCGATGCAGTACGGCTCCTCGCGGGACGGGACGGGCAAGGGAAGCACTGCCCGTATAAAAAAGCGCTTTCCTTCGATGATGCACAGGTCGTTGTTTTCCTGGACCAGGCGAGTGCGTTCGTCCTGCGACAGTTTTGCCGCTTCGTCGGGCCGCTTGAACGTCAGCTCCATTTCTTCTAGCGGATGCTCCACGCCGCATTTTGAACAAATCAAGGTAAATCCTTCTGGATCAGGTTGAGGTAATGGAAGACAAACAAAAACGGCGACCCGCAGGCCGCCGTCTTCTAGTAGAACTGAGGGCGCATGATCGACGCCCCTGCCTCGATCACTTCACGCCATGCATCAGCTTCTGAATCAGCGGCGCAATCAGGAACAGCAGCACGCCCGAGCCGATCAGAGCCCAGAAGCCGAAGGTGTAGCCCGACAGCGCCGATTCCACGGTCATGCCTTTTTCGCCGGAGACGAAGCTGGCGAAGATGCCCGACAGGTTGTTGCCGATACCGGTCGACAGGAACCAGCCGCCCATGCCCAGGCCGACCAGGCGGGTCGGGGCCAGCTTGGTGACCATCGACAGGCCGATCGGCGACAGGCACAGCTCACCGACGGACTGGATCACATAGACCATGAACAGCGTCCAGAACGGGATCTTGCCGTCGGCGCCGATCATCTGCTGCAGCGCGACCATCAGCAGCAGGAAGGCCAGGCCGTTGAAGATCAGGCCAATGCCGAACTTGCGCGGGATCGACGGATTGGCGCGGCCCATCTTGACCCAGATGGCGGCCACGATCGGCGCGCAGGCGATGATCGCGATCGAGTTCACCGACTGGAACCAGCCGACCGGGAATTCCCAGTCGCCGAAGGTGCGGCGCACGATGTTCTTGGCCAGGAAGGTAAAGGAGCTGCCGGCCTGTTCGAAGAAGCACCAGAACATGATGTTGAAGAAGAAGATCACCAGCATGGCGATCGTCTTGTCGCGCGAGACCTTGCCGTTGCGGATGCCTTCGACCAGCAGCATCAGCGCCAGCACGATGAACAGCACCGAGAGGATGCCCTGGATGGTATCGGCGCCCAGCTTGAGCAGGAAGTAGACGCCCGGGATCACGATGGCGGCGCCGACAATGACGGCGATCAGGCGGGTCGGGCTGGCCAGCTCGCCGACCGGCGCGCCGATGCCTTTCAGGCCCTTGCGGCCGATCTGGAACCAGATCAGCGACAGCAGCATGCCGATGCCGGCAGCGAAGAACACGACCTTGTAGGCCGGTACGCCGGTGCTGCTGGCCATGCTGTCTGCCAGGAGGCCGGTCAGGAAGGGCGCGAGCGCGGCGCCGCTGTTGATGCCCATGTAGAAGATGGTGAAGCCCGAGTCGCGGCGCTGGTCATTGATGCCGTACAGCTGGCCGACCATGGTCGAGATGTTCGGCTTGAACATGCCGTTGCCGACGATGATCGTGGCCAGGCCCATCTTGAAGATGTTGGGATCGGGGATCGTGATGGCGAACAGGCCGACCGCCATGAAGGCCGCGCCGACCAGGATCGCGCGCTGGTAGCCGATCACGCGGTCGGCAATGTAGCCGCCGAACACGGCGCCGGCATACACCAGCGCCAGGTAGGAACCGTAGGTCAGGTTGGCGTCCGCCTCGCCGACGCCGCTGCCGCCGTAGAACTGGGCGACGATGTAGAGCACCAGGGCCCAACGGATGCCGTAGAAGGCGAAGCGTTCCCAGAATTCGGTCATGAACAGCATCCACAGCGGCGCCGGGTGCCCCATGATCTGTTTGAATTCCGGGATCGCTTTCTGTTCGACGGTAGAAGTAGCTGCACCGCTCATGCGGTTCCTCCCCAAATACGTTTTATAAGAATAAGAATGGTTGGACGGAGTGCCCGCATTGCATGAAGGCGCAAATCCAATAGCGTCGCATTTTAGAGGAAATCCTGCTCTAGAAGGCAACTTTTTCCTGCTCAGCCGTATTGACGTGCAAAGCCTGTGCAAGTGTGGGGGCAAACTGCGGTGACTTGTCGTATATTGGCGTAAGAGCTATATAGAAACACCGTAAAGAAAGGGTAGGAACCATGACGCAAGACGTTGTCGACACACTGATTTCTCCGGAAGGCCAGCTCGAGGTCTTGTCCAAGGCGGAGGTGGCGAAACTCCTCGACACCAGCAAGGGCGGCCTGTATCAGCTGTTCCGCAAATGTGCGCTCGCCGTGCTGAACTCCGGCAGCGACATTGACGACGGCAAGGAGCTGCTCGAACGCTACAAGGATTTCGAGATCAAGATCATCCAGCGCGAACGTGGCATCAAGCTCGATATCCGCAGCGCGCCGGCGCACGCTTTCGTCGACGGCAAGATGATCAAGGGTATCCACGAGCACCTGTTCTCGGTGCTGCGCGATATCGTCTACGTGAACTTCGAGGTCACCGACAATCCGCGCTTCGACCTGGACCGGCCGGAAGGCATCACCGACGCCGTCTTCCACATCCTGCGCAACGCCAACGTGATCCAGCCGCAGCGCAACCCGAACCTGGTCGTGTGCTGGGGCGGCCACTCGATCAACCGCGTCGAGTACAACTACACCAAGCATGTCGGCTACCAGCTCGGCCTGCGCGAACTGGACATCTGCACCGGCTGCGGCCCGGGCGCGATGAAAGGTCCGATGAAGGGCGCGACCATCGGCCACGCCAAGCAGCGCCTGCAGGGCGGTCGCTACCTCGGCATCTCGGAGCCGGGCATCATCGCCGCCGAATCGCCGAACCCGATCGTCAACGACCTCGTGATCATGCCGGACATCGAGAAGCGCCTGGAAGCCTTTGTCCGCACCGGCCACGGCATCATCGTGTTCCCGGGCGGCGCCGGCACCGCCGAGGAAATCCTGTACATCCTCGGCATCCTGCTGCACCCCGAGAACGCGGAAGTGCCGTTCCCGCTGGTGTTCACCGGCCCGGCCGCGGCCAAGGAATACTTCGAGCAGATCGACCAGTTCATCGGCCTGACCCTGGGCGAACGCGCGCAGAAGCGCTACAAGATCATCGTCGACGATCCGGCGGCGGTGGCGCAGGAAATGCAGCAGGGGATTCGCCAGGTGCGCGAATTCCGCAAGTCGCGCAGCGATGCTTACTACTTCAACTGGGGTCTGAAGATCGACCCGGAATTCCAGAAGCCTTTCCGTCCGACCCACGAGAACATGCGCAACTTGTCGCTGCACAAGAACCAGGAAACGCACCTGCTGGCCGCGAACCTGCGCCGCGCGTTCTCGGGCGTGGTGGCCGGTAACGTGAAGGAAGACGGGATCCGCGAGATCGAAAAGCACGGCAAGTTCGAGATCCACGGCGACGAGGAGATCATGGCGCCGATGGACAAGCTGCTGCAGTCGTTCGTGGAGCAGAGCCGGATGAAGCTGCCAGGGAAGGAATACATTCCCTGCTACCGCGTGGTGCGCTGATCGTCGTTCCCGCGGAGGCGGGAACCCAAGTTTTGCGAGTTGCCACGAACTTGGGCCCCCGCCTGCGCGGGGGCGACGGGGTAACTCAGTCTTCCTTGCGCAAGTGCGGGAACAACAGCACGTCGCGAATGTTCGGCGAGTCGGTCAGGATCATGATCAGGCGGTCGATGCCGATGCCGCAGCCGCCGGCCGGCGGCATGCCGTATTCCAGCGCGCGGATGTAGTCGGCGTCGTAGAACATGGCTTCTTCGTCGCCGGCGTCCTTGGCGGCCACCTGGGCCAGGAAGCGGGCTGCCTGGTCTTCCGGATCGTTCAGCTCCGAGAAGCCGTTGGCGATCTCGCGGCCCACCATGAACAGCTCGAAGCGCTCGGTGATGCCTTCACGGGTGTCGGAAGCGCGCGCCAGCGGCGAGACTTCGACCGGGTAGTCGATGATGAAGGTGGGCTCCCACAGCTGGGCTTCGGCGGTCTCTTCGAACAGCGACAGCTGTAGCGCGCCCAGGCCCGAGATCGCGTGCGGCTTGACGCCGAACTTCAGCAGCTCGGCCTTCAGGAACTCGGCATCGTGCAGCTGCTCGTTCGTGTAATGCGGCGCGAACTTGTTGATCGCCTCGACGATGGTCAGGCGATGGAAGGGCTTGCCCAGGTCCAGCGGACGGCCGCCATAGGTGACTTCGGCGGTGCCGTGGGCGTCAATCGCCGCCTGGCGGATGATGGCCTCGGTGTAGTCCATGATCCACTGGTAATCGGTATAGGCCGCATAGAACTCCATCATCGTGAATTCCGGGTTGTGGCGGACCGACACGCCCTCGTTGCGGAAGTTACGGTTGATTTCGAACACGCGCTCGAAGCCGCCGACCACCAGGCGCTTCAGGTACAGCTCGGGCGCGATACGCAGGAACATCTGCATGTCCAGCGCGTTGTGGTGGGTGATGAAAGGCTTGGCCGCGGCGCCGCCCGGAATCGGGTGCAGCATCGGGGTCTCGACTTCCATGAACTGGTTGTCCTGCATGAAGCGGCGCATCGACGCGATCGCGGCGGTACGCGCCTTGAAGGTGCGGCGCGTCTCTTCGTTCATGATCAGGTCGACGTAGCGCTGGCGGTACTTGGTTTCCTGGTCGGCGAGGCCGTGGAACTTGTCCGGCAGCGGGCGCAGCGCCTTGGTCACCAGGCGCAGCTTCGTCACCTTGACGGTCAGCTCGTCGACCTTGGTCTTGAACAGCGTGCCTTCCACGCCGAGGATGTCGCCCAGGTCGTAGTGGCGGAAGGCTTCCATCGCTTCCTCGCCGGTGTTGTCGAGCGTGACGTAGATCTGGATGCGGCCGTCCGCGCGCGGGCCCGAGGCGTCCTGCAGGGTCGCAAAAGCGGCCTTCTTGCCGGCTTCGCGCTTGAGCATCATGCGGCCGGCCAGCACCACCTGCTGCGGTTCGGCTTCCAGCTGCTCGCGGGTCCAGCCGCCATAGGTTTCGGTCAGGTCGGCGGTCTTGTGCTGCGGGACGAAGTCGTTCGGGAAGGGCTGGCCCTTTTCGCGCAGGGCGGCCAGCTTCTGGCGGCGTTCGGCGATGATCTTGTTGTCTTCAGCCTGCAGCGACGGCGCCTGCTGTTCCTGGCCGGTTTGTTCTTGGTTTTCAGTGCTCATATCAGGTTTTATCTAGTAAGGAGGTCTTCAACGGACAGCTCGTCGTAGTCGTTGACGATCTTGATCACGTTGTCGAATTCGGCAAAGTCTTCGGCAGGCAGGGTGGAGGTGATGACCACCGCGCGCATGCCGGCGCGGCGCGCGGCTTCCACACCCATCGGCGCATCTTCGAAGACCACGCAGTCGGCCGGATTGACGCCCAGCTTCTCGGCCGCTTTCAGGAACACGTCCGGATGCGGCTTGCCCTGCTTGACGTCGGCGGCGCCGACCACGGCCGCGAAATGGCGGCGCAGGTCGAGTTCATCGAGCGTGAACACGATGTTCTTCGGCGGCGCCGAAGTGGCCACGGCGAGGGCCACGCCCTGCGTGTCGGCCGCGGTCACGAAGTCTTCGAAGCCCTTGATGGCGGCGCGGTGCGGACCGTACATCTCGCGGTACAGCGCGTCCTTCTCCTGGGCCAGCACGGCGATCTCGTCGTCCGGGATCTCCGGGCCGAGACGGTCGCGCAGGATCTCGCGGCCCTGGGCGCCGGCGGTCTCGCGGAAGAAGGCGTCCGGGTCGTACGCCTTGCCGCGGCGCGCGAAGAACTCGAGCCAGGACTTGGTGTGGAAGGCCATGTTGTCGACGATGGTGCCGTCCATGTCGAAGATGAATGCGCGCGGTGCGTTTGCCATCGTTTAGACGCCTTGTTTCAGGGATGCCGAGATGAAGTCGTCGAGGTCGCCGTCCAGCACGTTCTTGGTGTTGCCGGTCTCGAAGCCGGTACGCAAGTCCTTGATGCGCGACTGGTCCAGGACGTAGGAACGGATCTGGTGGCCCCAGCCGACGTCGGTTTTCGAATCTTCGAGCTTCTGCTGCTCGGCCATGCGCTTGCGCATCTCGAGTTCGAACAGCTTCGCACGCAGCATGTCGAAGGCCTCGGCCTTGTTGCGGTGCTGCGAGCGGTCGTTCTGGCACTGCACCACGATGCCCGAAGGAGCGTGCGTCAGACGCACCGCGGAGTCGGTCTTGTTGATGTGCTGGCCGCCGGCGCCGGATGCGCGGTAGGTATCGATGCGCACGTCCGCCGGGTTGATCTCGATCTCGAAGGACTCGTCGACCTCCGGGTACACGAACAGCGAGGTGAACGAGGTGTGGCGGCCGTTGGCCGAGTCGAACGGCGACTTGCGGACCAGGCGGTGCACGCCGGTCTCGGTGCGCAGATGGCCGTAGGCATACTCGCCCTCGACCTTGATGGTGGCGGTCTTGATGCCCGCGACCTCGCCCTCGGAAATCTCCAGCACCTCGGCCTTGAAACCCTTGCGTTCGCAATAGCGCAGGTACTGGCGCATCAGCATCGAGGCCCAGTCCTGGGCTTCGGTACCGCCGGCGCCGGCCTGGATGTCGATGAAGCAGTTCGCATGGTCCATCGGATTGCTGAACATGCGGCGGAATTCCATCTGCTCGACGACCTTCTTGATCTCTTCGGCGTCGGCTTCGACGGATTCGATCGTGTCGTCATCGCCTTCTTCGCGGCCCATGTCGAACAGGTCGCGCGAATCGTCGATGTTGGAGCGGGCCTGCTGCAGCGTCAGCACGACGCCTTCCAGGGCCTTCTTTTCCTTGCCCAGTTCGAGGGCGCGCTTCTGGTCGTTCCAGACGGTCGGGTCTTCCAGTTCCTGGTTGACCTGTTCTAGTTTCTCTGACTTCCGATCGAAGTCAAAGATACCTCCGAAGTTCGGCTTCACGGCTGCTCAGATCATTCAGCAGGGCGGAAAGGGCGTTGATGCGTTCAGCTTCCATGGTCGGTGACGTATTTTTAGAGGGTTGAATCGAACCGGTGATTATACCGCAGGCGGGAGGCGAATCGCGCCCTCAACGCATTTGCCGCCCCTTCCTTGCCCCGTGGCAGGCGGCTGCCTTATGATGATCGAATGACCTACCGCCCGCACCCCTCGTTCTGCCTCATCCTTTCCACCGCGCTCGTGTCGGCCCCGGCCCTGGCCGCGAAGCCGCGCGCCGGCGCCAGCGCCGAGCTGGCGATCCTCGAAACCACCGACCTGCATTCGGCGGTGGTCGGCTACGACTACTTCAAGCTGGCAGAGGACCCCTCGCTGGGCCTGGACCGCACGGCCGCGCTGATCGCGCAGGCGCGGCGCGATTTCCCGAACACGCTGCTGTTCGATAACGGCGACACCATCCAGGGCAATGCACTGGGCGATTACCAGGCGACCGTCGATCCGCTCAAGTGCGGCCAGCTGCTGGGCATCTACAAGGCGATGAAAAAGATCGGCTACGACGGCATCGGCATCGGCAACCACGATTTCAATTTCGGCCTGGCCTACCTTGGCCAGGTGACCGGACAGCGCCTGGATGTCGAGGGCGTGCCGGCCAAGCAGTGCGCCGGACCGGGCTTCCCGGTGGTGCTGGCCAACGTCTACAGCACGAAGACGAAGAAGCCGCTGTTCGCGCCTTACCGCATCCTCACGCGGCGCATCCAGGCCGTCGATGCGAACGGCAAGCCCTTCGAAGCCAGCGTCAAGGTCGGCATTATCGGCTTCACGCCGCCGGCGATCCTGAACTGGGACCGGCGCTGGCTGGAAGGGAAGATCACTACCGAAGGGCTGGTCGAGACGGCCAAGCGTTACCTGCCCGAGATGCGCGCGAAAGGCGCCGATGTCGTCGTCGCGATCTCGCACGGCGGGCTGGATGCCAGCCCGTATTCGCCGGCGATGGAGAACGGGAACTACTACCTGGCGCAGATGAGCAGCCAAATCGGCGGCATCGACGCGCTGCTGCTCGGCCACTCGCACCAGGCCTTCCCGAACCCGGCCAGCACTGTCGCGCAGTTCAACCTGCCGAACGTGGACAAGGTGAAGGGCAGGGTCTTCGGCGTGCCGACCGTGATGGCCAATTTATGGGGCAAAAATCTGGGCGTGGTGCGCCTGCAGCTGCGCTACGACGGCAAGCGCTGGCATGCCGAGCAGGACGCGGCCGTCGTCGAGAACCGCACGACCCAGCAGCCGGACAAGACCTACGTCGCGGCCGACCCTGCGGTGATGGACCTGGTCAAGACTGAACACGAAGCGACGATCCGCTACGTGAAGACGCCGATCGGCAGTGCCGACTTCCGCATGTCGACCTATTTCGCCGACGTCGGCGACGTCTCGGCGATCCAGATCGTCAACCTGGCCCAGGCCGACTATGCGCACAAATATGTGCAGGCGAACCTGCCGCAGTATGCGAAGCTGCCGGTGCTGTCGGTGTCGGCGCCGTTCAAGAGCGGCTCAGCCGGCGTGGCCGACTATACCGACGTCGCTGCCGGCGACCTGGCGCTGAACAATGCGGCGGACCTGTATCTGTATCCGAACGCGCTGGCGCTGGTGAAGGTCGATGGCGCTGGCCTGAAGGCCTGGCTGGAGAAGGCGGCCTCGCGGTTCAACACCATCGATCCGTCCCGGACCGAGCCGCAGGAGCTGGTGAATACGGGCTTTGCCGGCTACAACTTCGACAGCGTGACTTCGCCCGAGCTGACGTACGAGATCGACGTGACGCGTGCGCCCGGGCAGCGCATCGTGAACCTGCAGTTGCATGGCAAGCCGCTCGCGGACGGGCAGGAATTCCTGGTCGCGACGAATAACTACCGTGCCAGCGGCGGCGGCAACTTCCCCGGGCTGGATGGCAGCCGCACTGTGTTTGCTGCGCCGGACGCCAGCCGCGATGTGCTGATTGCTTACGTCAAGGAGGCTAAGCGCCTGAGCCGCGCGGCGAACGGTGCGCAGCGCAGCTGGCGGTTCACGAAGGTGACGACCAAGGGGCCGGTGGTGTTCCATTCGGCGCCGGGCAAGCAGGAGCTGGCGCGTGCGGCGGGGCTGGAGAACGTGTCGCAGCTGGCTGCGGATGATGGGCAGGGGAAGGGGTTTGCGCTGTACGCGGTGGACCTGAGCAAATAACGTCGTTCCCGCGGAGGCGGGAACCCAAGTTCGTTGCCTTCCACTAGCCCTTGAATGAAGTGGCCTGCGCAAAACTTGGGTCCCCGCCTGCGCGGGGACGACGAGCTGCAAGCGGAACGACGGTAACTAGAACCGATTCGGCCGGCTAGACTGAATCTCGGCCGCAGCAATCGCCGCCAAATCCAGCAAGCCCTGGACTTCGCTGGTGCGCAGGCGGCGCGGTTCGCGGTCGATCACGCACAGGGTGCCGAGCGGATGGCCGGCACGGTCGCGCAGCGGCACGCCGGCGTAGAAGCGGATTTTCGGATCGCCGGTGACCAGCGGGTTCTCGCGGAAGCGATCGTCGCCGAAGGCATCCTCGACCACGAACAGCTCGTCCTGCAGCACGGCGTGCGAGCAGAAGGCCCAGTCGCGCGGGGTTTCGCGCGGTTCGAGGCCGACCCTGGCCTTGAACCACTGGCGGGTCGAGGTCAGCAGCGAGATCAGCGCGATCGGCGAGCCGGTCACCATGGTGGCCAGGCGTGCGATGCGGTCGAAACGCGCCTCCTCATCGGTATCCACCAGGCCGCTCGCGCCGACGGCCGCCAGACGCGCACGCTCATCGTCCGAAACCGGGTAGTTCGGCTCCACCAGAGGCAGGAATTCCTTGTCGTTGCTGGCCGCAGGACGGAGCAGGGCGTTGTCGTCCTTCCCGTGCAGGAGTCCCTGGACCAGGCTCAAGCGGGTACGACGATGCCCTCCCGGGGTTTTCCAGGATTCGATCGCGCCGCTTTCCATCCAGATCTGCACCGTACTAGTGGCGACGCCCAACAGGCGTGCAACCTCGCTCGTGGTCATGACCGGATCGTCAGTTTTGATATTGCTCTGCATAAACTTCCTCGTATCCGGTCAGTATAGCGGATAAATTTGTTCGCATCTTGTTTTCTTGTGACATGTCAAGAAAACCCCAATGTGCGACATAGATACAGGTTATACCCGCCAAACTTAAAGTGTGCTCAATTTTTTGAAATGGGTGTTGCCAGTTTGTAATCTCTAAGGCACTATTTCGGCACTTTCATCAAATTTTTGTAAAGAATCTGTGTCGATAACGATAAAGGGGAGACAATGAACGGTCGGGCAGCAGGTGTTGCAATCTCAACAAAACTGTACGCCGCCTTCGCGGTCGTGGTCGTGGTGACGCTGGTGCTGGCGGTGTTCGCCATCACCCGCGTGAACGGCATCGGGCAGGCCTTGTCGAACGCCGACAGTCTGCGCAGCAGCCGCCTCGAACCCCTGTACGAATTGCGCGAAGCCCTGGACCAGACCGGCATCGCCGCGCGCAACGCCTTCATTTTCACCGACAGCACGGATGCGATGCGCGAACTCGACCTGGTCGACAGGCAGGTCGGCATCGCCCAGGCGGCGCTGAGTCGGCTCGACGGTTCCCTGCAGGGCAATGCCCAGTACGCGATCGTGCGCGAAGAGATGGGTGCAATGATCCGCGAACTCCAGCGGCCGCGCAAATACCGTACCGCCAACGAGATGGAAGCCTTCGGCACCTTCCTGGTGAAGGAATGCTCGCCGCTGCGCCGCAAGATCGTCGCCGATATCGAAGTCCTGCTGAAGCAGCTGCAGGTCGACAGTGTCCAGGCCAGCCAGGCCGCAGGAGAGACTGCGAGCAGCGCGCGCTGGATGATCGCCAGTTTGAGCGCGCTGTGCGTGGTGCTGGCCGCCGCCATCGGCCTGGGCATCACCCGCAGCCTGCTGCGCGAACTGGGCGGCGAGCCGGCCTATGCCTCCAGCGTGGCGCGGGCGATCGCCGAGGGCCAGCTGCAGCACAGCGTCGACACCCGCCGCGCCCAGCCCAGCAGCCTGCTGGCGGCGATGAGCACCATGCGCGACAGCCTGTCCGGCATCGTCGGCAAGGTCCGCAGCGGCACCGATGCCATCGCTTCGGCCTCGGCCGAAATCGCGACCGGCAACGTCGACCTGTCGCAGCGCACCGAGTCGCAGGCGGCGGAACTGGCCCAGGTGGCCGGCGCGATGAAGGAGCTGATCGAGTCGGTGCGCCGCAACGCCGATTACGCGGCCGAGGCAAGCCGCCTCGCGCGCGACGCGTCCGAGGTCTCGCGCCAGGGCGGCGCCGCGGTCGAGGGTGTGGTCGACACCATGAACCTGATCCACGATTCGTCGAAGAAGATCGTCGAGATCATCGCGGTCATCGACGGCATCGCTTTCCAGACCAATATTTTGGCGCTGAACGCGGCGGTCGAAGCGGCGCGCGCGGGCGAGCAGGGACGTGGTTTCGCGGTGGTGGCTTCCGAGGTGCGCAACCTGGCGCACCGCTCGGCCGCGGCGGCCAAGGAGATCAAGGCGCTGATCGAGGATTCGGTAAGCAAGGTCGGCGCCGGGACCGAGCTGGTGGGCCGCGCCGGCCAGACCATGCGCACCGTGGTCGATGGCGTGCACCGGGTGAACGACATCATGGGCGAGATCTCGAGCGCGACCCGCGCCCAGAGCGAGGAAATCGAACGCGTCGACGGCGCCATCGCCCAGCTCGACGAGATGACGCTCCAGAACGCGGCGCTGGTGGAAGAGGCTTCGGCTGCAGCGCAGTCGCTGCGCAGCCAGGCCGACCAGCTGGCGTCGCTGGTGAATACCTTCCAGCTGGAGCAGGCTGCCCCTGCGATGCGCCGCGGCGGGCGCGCGCTGGTAAAGGCGTAAGCGGTACTTAGTGCAGCGTCTCTTTCGGCGCTGCCTTGTCTTCCTGAACCAGCACGAAGGGGCTGACCACCGATGCCCACAGCAGGGCGTTGGTGGCTTGCCAGGCCGTGGCCTGCGCGTCCGACACCTTCGCCATCTTCCCTTCGTTCATCCAGCGCGCGATGTGTTCCCTGTCGTCGTGGGCGATGCGCAACGCGGCTTCGACCAGGTCGACCTCATGGCTCACCCACACCACGGCGCCGTGGGCGAAGTGGCGCTCCAGCTCGGACCAGTTGATGCGGGCGGTCTCGCGGTTGATCTTGTCGTGCAGTTCGGTGTCTTTTAATGGATCGGTTTTCATGGCTTCATTGGTTCAGATGGGTTCGACCTTCGGCAGCGGCGAACCCGCCCATGTTAACCGATACGCCTGGCCCTTGCGGACATTCCCGACCAGCGCCGGGCGGAAGCAGGCCAGGTTGGTGCCCTCGGGCCGGCGCACGCTGGGGTAGATGATGCCCATCGAGCCGGCGTCCAGCAGCTCGGCCGCCAGCTTCTGGGAAGCGATGTAACTGTCGGGATCGAGGCAGTCGGCGCGGGCTTCGTCGCCGCGGATGTCGTGGAAGCCGGCGGTGAAGTCGGCCAGCAGGGCCTGGTAGCTCACGCTGTCGTCGAAGCGCCCGATCTCCTGGTATTCGACGGTCTTGTGGAAGCTGACCTCGGCCAACGCGGTCTCGAGCTCGAAGGCGCAATACCAGGCGCCGCGTTCGCCGTCGTTGAAGCGGCTGCCCTCCGGGCGCGCATAGGTATAGGCCGCATTGATCATGCGGAAGTTCGGCACGCCGAACACCAGTTCGTCCATGCCGATGCCGGGCAAGAGGCCCGATTCGCCGCGCAGGCGGTCGTTGGTGGCGTTGTCGAGGTCGAACAGGTCGCGCAGCACGGCATTGCTTTCCGCCAGCGGCGCCAGCACCGAGTCTTCGGCATCGGCGAAGCGTGAGGGTATCAGGCGGACGGTGTCGAACTGGCGCAGCTGGGTGAGCGCGGGTTCCTGCCTGTGTAGCAGTCTCACTCAGAGCCCTCCGCGGCGGGCGTCGAGCAGGCGCCGCACGGTTTGCATGGCCAGCAGGCCGCCGCCCAGCATGAAGGCAATCGGCGACCGGCCGTTGAACACGGGATTGCTGTTGGCGAGGTGGACCCACTCGTCGGCCAGCTTGTCACCGTACAGGATGTGCAGCGCTTTATAGATGCCGAGCAGGTAAGAGATGCGGGTGATGCGGTCGACTTCCAGCACGCGGTCCGGATTCTTCTTCCAGTCGTAGAAGGTGGAGGCCGCGAGGCCGCCGAGCAGTTCGCGCGCATCCTCGTCGCGGACCTGCCAGGCCTGGACCAGCTGGAAGAAGCCCTTCAGCGCGGAACTCGACAGGCGCTCGCGCTGTTCACGGTCGTTGAGGTCGATGAGGACGGCAGGTTCAAAGCGGCTTTTGGGATAGGCGTAAGCGAGACTCATGGGAATCCTCCGATTTTGGAGTATTTATACTCCGCTTCCGGAGTCATTGCAAGCCGCTTGTGCAAATGGTATTGCCGTGACAAAATTGTTCGATTATCAAGCCTGAGGCTCAACACGGGAGGACGCATGCGTGTGCTGTCGATTGGGGTTTTGTGCATCAGTATGTTCATGCTGGCGGTTGCCAGCGCAGCGCGGCCGACGAATGCCGCGCTGAAGAAACAGGTGACGGAGCATGAGCGTGCCTTCGCGGCGACGATGAAGGCGCGCGATCACGCGGCCTTCGCCTCCTTCCTTTCCGACGAGGCGGTGTTCTTCTCCGGCCCCGGCAACAGCGCGCTGCGCGGCCGCGAAGCCGTCGCCAGCGCCTGGCGCAAATTCTACGACGGCCCGCAGGCGCCGTTCTCCTGGGAGCCAGAAGAGGTCGAGGTCGTCGATTCCGGCACCCTGGCCTACAGCGGCGGCCCGGTCTACGATGCCAGCGGCAAAAAAATCGGCCGCTTCAACTCGATCTGGCGCCTGGAAGCGCCGGGCCGCTGGCGTGTCGTGTTCGACCGCGGCGATGCGCCGTGTAATTGCAAGCCGAAAGTCGATACGCCTTGAGTCCCTTGATGCGCAAGCTTGTCGGCGGTCTTTTGGTCGTCGCGCTATTGTTCAGCGTGGTCGCGAACGTACAGCTGTGGCGGCGCCTGGGAAGACTGGAAAGGGTGGTCGCGGCACGCGAGGCCGCGGATCCGCTATTCCCGGCGGAATGCGCGATCGACGACAGCATGGGCAAGACACGCGAGCGGCCCTGCCAGGTCGATGTCGACCGGCTGCGCCTGTGGCCCCAGCAGTTCGCTGGGCGCTGGGTCCTGGTGACGGGACGGTTTCATGATGGCTTCGAGTCGAGCGCTCTGTTCGCAAGGGACGAAGTCATCACGAATGAATCGTGGGATCGCCTGCTGCGCGAGCGCCGCGGCGTCTGGGTGAATGGCGGTTATCGCAAAGGCCGGGACGGTCAGGTCGTCGATGTCGTCGGCAAGTTCGAGCCAGGTCCGGCCGGCCATCTCGGCATGTACTTCGGCAGACTGACCGAGACTGTCATTACTCCCTGACCTTGCCGCGCAAGGCCTTGACCTGACCGCTCTTCGTCTTGGAATCCAGCCGCCGCCGCTGCGAGCCGCGCGTGGGTTTGGTCGGCCGCCGCACCGCCTGCACCACGCTGGCCTGGTCAACCATCTCCTGCAAACGCCGCAGCGCATCTTCCTTGTTCGCTTCCAGGCTGCGCGACTGCTGGGCCTTCAGCACGATGATGCCCTCGGCAGTGATGCGGCTGTCGCGCATCGCCAGCAGGCGTTCCTTCACATACGAAGGCAGCGAGGACGCGCCGATATCGAAGCGGGCGTGCACCGCGCAGGAGACCTTGTTGACGTTCTGCCCGCCCGGACCCTGGGCCCGGATCGCGCTGAACTCGACTTCCTGCGGATCGATCGACGCGCCCACGGCTTCAGGCCGGCTCGGCGTGTTCGACCAGCAGCTGCACCTTGGTCACGCCGTTGTACTCGTTCGCATCGAGCCGGAACGCGACGCGCGCCCGCTCGCCGAGCGAGGCCGTGTTGCCGAACCAGATCGCATCGTAGCGGCGGCCGTTCCGTTCCAGCAGCAGCTTCAGGTGGCGGTCCTTCAGGATGCGCTGGCTGACCACGCGGAATTCGTCGCAGAAGACCGGCGGCGCGAAGCCCTGGCCCCAAACCTGGCCGTCCAGCAGCTCGATGAACTGCACCGAATAGCAATCCTCTTCCAGCGGCCCGTCGGTCTCGACCACCCGTTCCAGCTGGGCTTCGCTGAGCCAGCCGCGGCCGACCGCTTCGAAGGCGTCGCGGAAGGTGTCGAAGTGTTCGAGGCGGATCGACAGGCCGGCCGCCATCGCGTGGCCGCCGAACTTGTCGATCAGGCCCGGCACGCGCTTGGAGACCAGGTCCAGCGCATCGCGCAGGTGGAAGCCCGGGATCGAGCGGCCGGAACCCTTGATCCAGCCGTCGCCGGCCGGCGCGAAGGTGATTGTCGGGCGGTAGAATTTCTCTTTCAGGCGCGACGCGACGATGCCGATCACGCCCTGGTGCCAGCCGTCGTCGAACACGGCGATGGTGCTGGCGTCCGCCGGCTTGAAATCGTCGAGGTGGAGCAGGGCGGTGTCCTGCATCTCGGCCTCGATCTCGCGGCGCTTCAGGTTGATCTCGTTGAGCTGCTGGGCGATCTGCCAGGCGCGCTCTTCGTCGTCGGTCACCAGGCATTCGATCCCGAGCGACATGTCCTCGAGACGGCCGGCGGCGTTCAGGCGCGGACCCAGCGCAAAGCCCAGGTCGAACGGTGAGGCACTGCGCGCTTCGCGGCCCGCCACGCGGAACAGCGCGGCGATCCCGGGATGCATACGCCCGGCGCGCATGCGCTTCAAACCCTGCGCGACCAGGATGCGGTTGTTAGTGTCGAGCTTGACCACGTCGGCGACGGTGCCCAGCGCAACCAGGTCGAGCAGCGAGTCCAGCTTCGGCTGATTGGCGGCATCGAACACGCCGCGCTTGCGCAGTTCCGCGCGCAGCGCCAGCAGCACGTAGAACACCACGCCGACGCCGGCCAGGTGCTTGCTGGGGAAGCCGCATTCGGGCTGGTTCGGGTTCACGATCACGCGCGCGTCAGGCAGGGCATCGCCTGGCAGGTGGTGGTCGGTGACCACAACTTCGATGCCGCGCGCACGCGCTGCTTCCACGCCGTCGATGCTGGCGATGCCATTGTCGACGGTGATGATGATGTCGGGCGATTTTTCGCGCGCGGTCAGCTCGACGATTTCCGGCGTCAGGCCGTAGCCGTACTCGAAGCGGTTCGGCACGATGTAGTCGACGCTTGCTCCCATCGCGCGCAGGCCGCGCAGGGCGGTCGCGCAGGCGGTGGCGCCATCGCAGTCGTAGTCGGCGACGATGGTCATCTTCTTACGGCTTTGAATGGCGTCGGCCAGGTAGACGGCGGCGGCGTCGATCTGCAGCAGCGCGGCCGGCGGCAACAGAGCCTGCAGTTCGCTGGCCAGCTCGCGCGCGTCGGACAGGCCGCGCGCGGCGTACACGCGGGCCAGTACGGGATGGATCCCGCCCTGGGCCAGCAGCTCGGTCTGGCGGCTGGGGCAGGGGCGGATGGCAATGCGAGTTTTCAATTCGGGGTCTTCAATTCAGGGACTTCAGATCAGTCGTTCCAGGGAGGGCTTGCGCCAGAATTTGCGCTGGGCCATCGGTGTCGTCGTGGCGTCCAGGTGGCCGTCGCGGTGGCTCAGGACCAGCCGTAGCGACTTGATGCGGCCCTGTTTGAGGGCCGCCAGCAAGGGCGCGAACAGCGCCGCCTCGAGGGCATGCATCTCCTGCAGCCAGGCATGCCAATCGGCGGCGATGGCGGGTCCCGCCATGCTGCCGCAGACCAGCATGCGGCCGCCTTCGGCCGATTCGGCGGAGGTCAGCTTGCCGGCGATGTCGCTCAGATCGTTCAGGCGCTGGTCGGCCAGCGCCGTCAGCCAGCCCGGCGTCGCATAGGTAGACACGGCCGGACGCGGCGCCAGCTTGCCGGCCGCGCGCGCCACCAGCATCTGCGCGTGCTCGGCGGCCACGCTGGCGGCGCCCCAGGGCCAGATCGAGTTGATCGGCGCCTGGCCGCGTGCTTCGCGCGCCGCGTTGGCCGGATGGGTGTACCAGCTGACCTGCACCTCGTTCTGCAGCTTGCGGAAAGCGCGCGACTGCGCGCCGCTCGGCACCCAGTCGGTCAGGTTCATGCCGACCGCGGCGTCCGGGCTGGCGGTCTGGATGTTGTCCCAGTCGTCGGCGCGCAGGAACCAGGTGTCCGGCGCGCCGTACTGCAGCGCGTGGCCTTCTTCCTCGCAGCATTCGCGCGCGGTCTCGAACAGGGCGCGGGCTTCCTCTTCCCGCAAATCGAGCTGGCGGCTGTCGCCCATCATCAGGTGGCTGTGGCCGATCTGGACGTGGGCCGGATTGACCACGAACCAGGTGCCGTCCAGCGGGTCGAGGCCGTAGCCGCGCATGCTGCTGGCGGCGATGACGGGGACCGTGCCGTTGGCCAGGCCGAGCCTGCGTGCGATCCAGAGTTCGTGCGGCAGCGCGCGCGCGGACGCTTCCAGCGGGCGGAAGGCAGCGCTGGATACGCGCGACAACAGCGCCGCCAGGGCCGGTGCTTCGAGGGCACGGACCAGATCGGACGCGAATTCGGGGGCGGGCAGGGCGAAAGGCAGGACGAGCGAAATGTGGGCCATGCCGTATTGTAGGCCAAAACCGCGGGTTCCTGCGGGCCCGGCCGGCTGCTTGTCATGATGGCATCCGGCCGGGAACGGCCACGTCAGGAGGTCGAGCCGGGGCGCGGCGTGCCCGGGTCGCCCGGCGCCGGCACGCCCGGACCGTCGGGCATGGCCACGTCGGCGCGTCCGGTCAGGCCCACGCTGGCCGCCGCCGTCATCGCCGCGTTGTCCAGCCCCAGCGCTTCCTGGTACCAGCTCTGGATCATGACCTGGTGCTTGCGCTCCTGCAGCAGCGCATCGCTGAAGGCGTCGACCATGTCGCCGTGTCCCATCTCGTGGGCCAGCGCGATCAGGGTCTCCCAGCCCACGCCGTCGCTCAGCTCGGCCGTGAGCAGGGCGTGAAGCGACTGCGCCAGGCTCGAACGCGGATCGTTCAGCACCTGCACCAACCCCATCGCTTCCACACCCACGTTGTCGGCGCTCGGGGTCATCGCGGTCGGGTCGCCGCCGATCGAGGCGATCGCTTCGGCGATCAGCAGCGCGTGGCGGGCCTCGTCGCCGCGGATGCTGGCGACGTCCTCGGTGTTGATCGCGGACGTGCCCACGCCCACCACCGCCAGCTTGGTCAGCAGCGCATCGTAGAGGCGGGTCGCAGTGCGTTCCATCGCCAGGCGCTCGGCCAGCTTGTCGATCAAAATCTGCGGACGCTCGCCCTTGAGCATGTCGAGCGCGGTGGCGGCCATGCCCTTGAGCGTACCCGGCACCGGAATCGAGCCGTAGCCCTTGGCTTCGCGGATGTAGGACTGGCGCAGCTCGGCCATCTCGGTTTCGTCGCCCGGCTGGCAGCGGACCAGGATGCGCGGGTCGTCCTCGAGCATGCGCTTGGTGTTCCGCGGCGACATCTGTACGCCGGTCTTGTTCATGCCCATGTGTTCGGTTTTCTCAGCCATCTTAATCTCCTGAATCAGTGACGGGTCACGCCCGATGCCGGGATTTCCGCCGCCGCCCGGGTGCCGGTCGGGATGGTGGCGCCGCTGGCCGCCCCGCGGTGCATCAGCTCCGTGCCCGGGGCCCAGATGTAGCCGGCCGAGATCGGCGCGCTCGGCTCGCCGTCAGCATGCAGCATCGCGCGGTAGTCCTTGGAACGCTGCGGCTCGTATTCCTTCGGCACGTAGGTGGCGCTGTCGGCGCGCAGGTCGACTTCCTCGGCCAGCACCTGGCGGTAGAAGTCGCGCTGGGGTTTGAGCTCGATCGGCCGGTCGAAGGGGCCGGTGATGAGTTCGGCCGCGTCGCGGCCCTCGACTTTCTGGAACAGCTCGGCCGCGATGTGGAAGTGGCCCAGCTCGTAGTCGAGGAAGCGCTCCCAGATCGCCTTGATGTCGCGGTTCTGCTCCGACTCGACCATGCTGTAATAGTTGTAGCACTCGTTCGCCTCGTGCAGCACCCATTTCTCGAGCCAGGTCTCGTCCGGGTCCAGCATCGATTCGTACTGGGTGACGTGCTGCTCCTCGACGGAGGCGATCTCGGCGTACAACTGGCGCGCGATCGGGTCGGAGAACAGCGGTCCCACGTTCATATAGTAGTTGTGGGTCTGCTGCTCGGTGGAGGTGATGGTCAGCGCGTGCAGTTTGCTGAGCAGAGCCGCGGTCTTGCGGTCGTAGGGATTGCGCAGGTCGTCTTCCGGATGGCGGTGGTGCTCCCAGGTCGGTCGGCCGGGCACGATGTCGGTGTAGCTCTGCACGATGTTGTTCGGGTCCTTGCCTTCGAGGCGGTCGAGCAGGGCGCCGTAGCGGTAGATATGGTCGAAGTCTTCCAGCAGGCCGAAGCGGTAGCACTGGGCCAGGTAGGCATCCGGCTCGCGCTGGGCCACGGCGGCGGTCAGTTCGATCGCCACCTGTTCGTAGGCGATGGTCGTCTCCAGCGGCGAATGGTCGGCGCCGATCAGCCAGTTGATCATCGTGGCCTGATGCTGTTCGGAGCGCCGCACCAGGGCCAGCGGCACCCGCAGCTCGCGGTTGTGGCGCGCCATGCTGTGCTGGAAGCGGATCGACTCGATCTCGATGCCGTTCATGATGATGACGCGCACCCGTGTAAAGGCATCGTCGTCCAGCTTGCTGAGGGGTTTGCGGGTCATGTCGCGCCAGGTGTAGCGCTGATTCTCGATGGGCGTACCTTTCGAATCGAACAGGCTGAAAGCCATGGGTTCCTCCTGGTTAAGATTGGATGTCGCCAGTTGGTTGCGGTGGGCTGACCAGATTAACGATGTGACAGCGGAGTGCAATCGGAATTCGATTGAAGTTCGATAGTGAAAAACTATTTTCAATTGTGACAAGCCCCCACATGGATGAGCTTTGTATGGCACACTGCGGGGCTGGAAGCATTTACAAGTCAATGACGGAGTCCATGAGCCTCATCCACAAATTGCCGTACGAATGGCTGGTCGGCCTGCGCTACACGCGCGCCGGCAAGCGCAGCAGCCGCAACAGCTTCATCTCCTTCATTTCCCTGATCTCCGTGTCCGGCATCGCGCTCGGGGTCGCTGCGCTGATCGTCGTGCTGTCGGTGATGAACGGCTTCCAGAAAGACGTGACGGACCGCATGCTGTCGGTGCTGGCCCATATCGAAGTGTTCGATGCGAGTGGCGGCATGGCGAACTGGCAGGCGGCCGAGAAGGAAGCCTTCCGCAACCCGGCCGTGCGCGGCGCCGCGCCCTTCGTCGAGACCCAGGGCCTGCTGGTGCGCGACGACGTGATGAAGCCCTCGGTCATCCGCGGCATCCTGCCCGAGCAGGAGCACAATGTCTCGAACGTCGGCGCCCAGGTGCGCCAGGGCAGCCTGCAGAACCTGCGTCCCGGCGAATTCAACATCGTGCTCGGCTACGTGCTGGCGCGCTCGCTCGGCGTCGGCGTCGGCGACAAGGTCAACATGATGCTGGCCCAGGGCCAGGTGACGCCCGCCGGCGTGGTGCCGCGCACCCGCAGCTTCACGGTGGCGGGGATCTTCGAGTCCGGCCACGACGAATTCGATGCGACCATGGCCTTCGTCGACCTGCAGGATGCGGAGCGCATGGAGCGCCTGACGGCCCCGCAAGGCCTGCGCCTTCGCATCGCCGACATGCACGAGGCCCCGCTGGTGGCGGCACAGCTCAAGAAATCGATGAGCGGCGACCTGGTCGTGCGCGACTGGTCCAAGCTGAACGCGACCTGGTTCGGCGCCGTGCAGACCGAGAAGCGCATGATGTTCATCATCCTGACCCTGATCATCGCGGTAGCCGCGTTCAATCTCGTGTCTTCGCTGGTGATGACGGTGACCGACAAGCAGCCGGACATCGCGATCCTGCGCACCCTGGGTTCCTCGCCGCGTTCGATCATGAAGATCTTCATGATCCAGGGCGGGCTGGTCGGCATCCTGGGCACCTTCGCCGGCGTTGGCCTGGGCGTGCTGGTGGCCATGAACATCGACGTGATCGTGCCCTTCATCGAGCACCTGTTCGGGATCCAGTTCCTGTCCAGGGATATCTACCGGATCAGCGCCATCCCTTCGGACATGCGCTGGCCCGACGTTTTCAAGATCGGCGGCATTTCGGTGCTGCTGGCCTTCGCCGCGACGATTTACCCGAGCTGGTCGGCCTCGCGCGTCAAGCCGGCCGAGGCACTGCGCTATGAATAAGATGATGACTACGACTACTGAAACGACCACCGGCATGCCGGTTCTTTCCTGCCGCGGCGTCGGCAAGACCTTCCGCGAAGGCGAGTATGCGGTGCAGGTACTCGACAACATCGACTTTTCCATCGGCCGCGGCGAACGCGTGGCCATCATCGGCGCCTCCGGTTCCGGAAAGTCGACCCTGCTGCACATCCTCGGCGGCCTCGATACGCCGAGCGGCGGTTCCGTCGTCCTGAAGGGCGAAGACTTCGCGGCGCTGTCCGAGACCAAGCGCGGCGACCTGCGTAACGCGGCGCTCGGCTTCGTCTACCAGTTCCACCACCTGCTGCCGGAATTCTCGGCGCTGGACAACGTCGCCATGCCGCTGCTGATCCGCCGCGTCAAGCGCGAAGAAGCGGTCGCGCGCGCGCAGGCGATGCTGGCGCGGGTCGGCCTGGCCAAGCGCGCAGTGCACCGTCCCGGCGAACTCTCGGGCGGCGAGCGCCAGCGCGTGGCCCTGGCGCGTGCGCTGGTGACGGAACCGGCCTGCGTGCTGGCCGACGAGCCGACCGGCAACCTCGATCACACCACCGCCGAGACCATCTTCGACCTGATGCTGGAACTGTCGCGCACCCTCGGCACGGCCTTCGTCATCGTCACCCACGACCCGGAGCTGGCGCGCCGCTGCGACCGCGTGCTGCGCCTGACCGAGCACGGACTGCAGCCGCAAGCTGCTTGAGCTTTATGTGGATCGATACCCACTGCCACCTCGATGCGCACGAATTCGGCGATGCTTCATTAGGTATCGCCGCGAGTGCGGCACAGGACGGCGTATCGATGATCGTGATCCCGGCGGTCGAACGCGGCAACTTCGACGTGGTTCGCGCGCTGGCCCATGCGGCGCCGAACGCGTCGTATGCGCTGGGCATCCACCCGATCTACGTGCCGCAGGCGACGGAGGACGACCTCGCGCTGCTGCGTCGCCAAGTGGAAGAGGCGATGGGGGATCCGCGCTTCGTCGCCATCGGCGAGATCGGCCTCGACTTCTTCATTCCCATGCTGTGCGAGCCGGCCATGCGCGAGAAGCAGGAGCACTTCCTGCGCGAGCAGCTGCGCATCGCGCGCGACTTCGGGCTGCCGGTGCTGACCCACGTGCGCCGTTCGCAGGACCAGGTGCTCAAGCATGTGCGCCAGATCCGGCCTGCGGGCGGCATCGCCCATGCCTTCAACGGCAGCTTCCAGCAGGCGCAGAACTTCATCGACCTGGGCTTCCGCCTCGGCTTCGGCGGCGCCATGACCTTTACGCGCGCGCTGCAGATCCGGCGCCTGGCGCTCGAACTGCCCCTCGACGCCATCGTGCTCGAAACCGATGCGCCGGACATCGCCCCGAGCTGGATCCACCCGGGCCGCAACAGCCCCGAGCAGCTGCCGGCGATCGGCCGCATGCTGGCTGAGTTGCGCGGCATGGCGGAGGGTGAGGTTCGCGCCGCCACCGGCCGCAGCGCACTGGCCGCAATCCCGCGCCTGAAAAACCTGCTCGCATCCTGAGCTGCGCCTAATCCCGCATGCATGCGCCCATCCGGTGTGCATGGTGCCGCCTCATGCACTGTCCGGGCGCGCGGGATGCACCCTCCTGTCATATCGAAGCGGCCACGACCGTGCCAAGCGGACGAAGTTCCGCTGTGCGCTGCCTTTGGGCGTATGACGCATGGCAACGTCCGCGTGGGCATACGTGGAAAAATGTCATCTCGGCCGCTTTGCGGTGAGTCATACGGGAGAGATGGTGGAGAGCGCGAGCGAGTTCCTGCGGGTCCTGCAGCACGAGAAGTCCCTGAGCACGGCCCACCGCCCCCTACGTTTGCGCCTTGCGCATGCAGGGCAGCTCGCCGAGGACATCCTGCTGCCCCAGCGGGTGGTGGGCAGCGAGGCGGTCTGCGGCGGCATCGAATACCGCGTCGCCTGCCTGGCCAGCAGCCCGCATCTGCCCTTGAAGGAACTGATCGCGCTGCCGGCCGAAATCCAGTTCGTCACCGACCGCGGCCAGCTGCGCAGCGTCTGCGGTCTGGTCACCGAAGCACGCGCCGGCGATTCCGACGGCGCCCTGGCGTCCTACGAACTGGTCGTGCGCGACGTCTTCGCGGTCATGGAAAAGCGCACCAACAGCCGCGTGTTCCGCTACCAGAACGAGCTCGAGATCGTGCAGCTGCTGTGCGACGAATGGCGCCACTCGAACACCGTGCTGGCGAATGCCTTCGAGCTGGAGCTCGACGCGCTGCTCGACATGGCGCAGTATCCACCGCGCGAACAGACCATGCAGTACAACGAATCGGATGCGGCCTTCGTGCGTCGCCTGCTCAAGCGGCGCGGCATCGCCTGGGTATTCCGCGCCGGCCGCAGCCGCAGCACCGCCGTCGATCCGGCCCACGACCGCACGCCGGCGCACACGCTGTTGCTGTTCGCCGACCCGCGCAGCCTGCCGCGCAATGCCGCCGGCAGCGTGCGCTACCACCGCGACGGCATGGCCGACGGCCGCGACACCGTCACCTCCTGGACCGCCGCGCGCCGCCTGCAGCCGGGCGTCACGACCCGCCACAGCTGGGACTACAAGAACCCGGGCGGCGCCCAGTTCATGACCGCCAGCGCGCGCAGCATGGCCGACCAGGGCCCGAGCGGGAACCAGCTCGCCGCCACCCTCGACGACTACCTGGTCGAGATGCCGCATGCCGGCAATGACGTCGAAGACCACTGGCGCCTCGGCCACGTGCGCATGAGCCGCCACGAATTCGAATCCAAGTGCTTCCATGGCGAAGGCAGCGTGCGCGACTTCTGCGCCGGCCAGTATTTCGCGCTGGACGACCATCCCGAGATCGACACCCACCCGGCGCCCGAGCGCGAATTCGTCATCACGGAATTGCGCGTGGTGGCCGACAACAACCTGCCGCGCGAGCTGTCGGCCTCGATGGCCGGCTGGCCGCGTATGGGTGCTGCCGGCGGCGACCCGGGCGGCCGGGTGCGGATCGCCTTCACGGCGGTGCGGCGCGGGATCGCCATCGTGCCGGCCTTCGACCCGCGCATCGACCTGCCGCATCCCGAGCTGCAAAGCGCGGTCGTGGTTGGACCGGCCAACGAGGACGTCCATTGCGACGCCCTGGGCCGGGTGAAGATCCGCTTTCCCGGCATGCGGGCGGCCGACCACGAACATGCGCGCGGCGCCGGCGCTTCCGGCAGTCCGGCCGATTCGGCCTGGGTCAGGGTGGCCTCGAACTGGGCCGGCAATGGCAGCAGCGGCCAGCACCAGTCCGGCGCGCTGGGCCTGCCGCGGGTCGGCACTGAAGTGCTGGTGGCCTTCCTCGGCGGCGACCCGGACCGGCCCATCGTGCTTGCCCAGCTCTATAACCAGCGCTCGGCGCCGCCGGCCTTCAACGGCTATGGCGACCTGCCGGGTAACCGCTACCTCTCCGGCACCCGCACCCGGGAGATCGGCGGCGCGCGCGGCAACCAGCTGCGCTTCGACGATACCCGCGGCCAGATCAGCGCCCAGCTGGGCAGCGACCACGGCGCCTCGGAACTGAACCTCGGCTGGATGACCCAGCCGCGCGACCACGGCGCCGGCGCCCCGCGCGGCGAGGGCGCTGAGCTGCGCAGCGATCTGTCGGTGGCGGTGCGCGGCGCCCAGGGCGTCCTGATCAGCGCCGAGAAAGGCGAGGGCGGCGCCGGCGGCCAGATGGGCCGCGCGGAGCTGGTCGGCCTGGCCGAAGTCATGCAGGGCATCCTGGACGAAGTCGGCAAGCTGGCGGCCGTGCACAACGAGGACGAGCCCTCGCAGCAGCGCCTCGCCGCGCTGGTCGACAAGCTGAAACGCTGGCACGAGGGCAGCAATATCGCCGAGGGCGGCGCAGGCGGCGGTGCGCCGATCGTCGCCGCCAGCGCGCCGGCCGGCGCCATCTTCGCCAGCAGCGACAACCTGGCGCTGGGCGCGCAGAACAAGGTCGACGTGGTCAGCGCCGGCGACGCCGAGATCTCCACCGGCCGCAACATCTTCATGCGCGCCGCGCGCGGGCTGAGCATGTTTGCCCACGAGATGGGCATGAAGCTCAGCGCGGGGAAGGGCGACATCGTCGTGCAGACCCACCTCGGCAACATCCAGATCAAGTCTTCCGGGCGTATCAGCCTGATCGCCGCCGAGCGCATCGAGCTGGAAGCGCCTGCGGTCAAGATCATCGCGCCCGGCGCCACCACCGACTGGGTCGACGGCAAGATCACGCACCAGAGCAGCAGCCAGCAGATCCACAAGGGCTCCGATTTCATGTACTTCGGCCCCGGCGGCGCCAGTCCCAAGGACGTGCGCCTGCCGACCTCACACCTGCACACGGACGAATACGTGGTGCTGCGCCACCTGCAGACCGGCGCGCCGATCCCGAACCAGCGCTACAAGGCGACCTTCGAGGACGGCCGCACGGTCACGGGGCGTACCGACGACCAGGGCCGGACCTCCCTGCTGATCGGCGAAATGATCGGCGGCGTCGACATGGCCTACCTGCCCGAAGAAGACCACCCGGCCGCCTGAACGGCCACTACAGAACAGATTCCGGAGTATCCATGGCAGATCCCACCCGCCCCTTGCCGAACCTCGTCCCGCAGCCGGACGGCAGCTGGACCGGACGCACGGTCTTGACGCCGACCGCGCTGAAAACCCGCGGGATGTTCACGATGCCGCCGTCGAAGGTGGTGCCGGTGATTGTGGTGCCGGGGATTATGGGGACGAATTTGCGGGCGGCGCGGGATCGGAAGAAGGCGGGGAATGGCGAATTGAAGCGCGGGGAGGCGGCTTGGCGACCGCCGAATGGCGATATGAACGCGCTTGCGGCAGCGTATATGTGGAATACCCGCAAGGCGCGCACGCGCCAGCTGATACTCGACCGGGAAACGCTCGAGGTCGATCCAGACGGCGAGATCAACTTGCCGGTCGAAGCGCGCAATTATGGAATGCTCGAAAAGGAAGTGCGAGACCGCAGCTGGGGTGAAGTGCATTGGGACTCGTATGGAGGCCTGCTTTTTGCACTCGATGTCGGCCTGAACCATACCTTCGAAATGGATTCATCTGGAAGCAAGCGTGTTTTGTGCAGGCATTGGGAGAAGGTCATCGCCTGTGATCCTGCCAGGTGGGGCGTACGTGCAATCGACAAAATCACAGAAAAAGAACTTGAAAAGCACGCCGATTATTACTATCCGGTTTATGCCTGCGGCTATAACTGGCTCGACTCGTGTGAGGATTCGGCGAAGCGGCTACGCCAGCGTATCGAAAGCACCATCGAATTCTGGACCAAGCATAAGCGCGAGTGCAGGAATGTCATCCTGGTGACGCATTCGATGGGCGGTCTGGTCGCGCGCGCATGTGCGAAACAAATTCCTGACAAGATACTTGGAGTGATCCATGGCGTCATGCCGGCACTCGGTGCTCCAGCCTGTTATCGCCGAATCGCTTGTGGTACCGAGAGCTGGAGCCCCAATATCAATGGTCAGCGAGCTCAGATTGAAGCCAGCGTCATCGCGACGATCATGGGCGATCAGCCGGAGTTGACCATGCCAGTAATGGCAACTGCGCCGGGACCGCTGCAACTACTCCCAAACCATCTTTATCCACGTCCTTGGTTGCACATTTGCCTGTTCAGTCGGGTGAACAATAAAAACGTCGCTCGGGATATCGTTCATATGCCCACCGATAATCCATATGACCTATATCGAGACATGGATGCCTGGTACCGGATGGCAGACCCTGCATTGTGCGACCCTGCGAAAAAATATAAGCGGGATAAACAGGCCATCAAGAAGAGTATCTGGGAGGCAGTCGACAGTGCTGAACACTTTCACCGCGATACGCTGGATGCGTATTACCATTCAAATACTTACGCATTCTATGGCTCGGATCCGGCACACCTGTCGTTTGGCACAATCCGTTGGGTCGTGCGTGATCCCGGTAATGGAGCGGTGTTCACTGAAGCGAATTTACGTGGCGCAGCCCTTGCTGGCTACCGTGAAACAGTAGGACGCCGGATTCGGGTCGAGGGTAAGGCTGCACTTGACGTTGTGCCCGCCCCCCAGGATGTCGGCGGTGACGGCACTGTGCCAATGCAATCCGGCGCCGGCCCACGCGGGAAGGTCAGACAGTTGTTCGAAATCCGTGGCATCGACCATCAGGGAGCATTCAAGGACGAGTCGATCCTGTTGCTGACCCAGCACCTCGTCGCCAAGCTGGTACAGGAGTTGTCATGAAGGCGACGTGCAAATTCTGCGTCGTCTCCAGTATTCGCCGGTGTAGCGATGGTTTGTCACACAAAAGCAGGTGCACAGCCGTCGTGGGTAGTTTGTTCCCCCATCATCTCATTATTAATTCGATACAGACGTTGCCATGACGCGAATCAGGAGACGCGGATGGCGGGAACTTATCGTCCTGCTGACAGCCCTCGCATGTGCGGGAAGTTGGGCAGCTAGCCAGGTCCGCAGCATACGGGATAGATCCGAGGTGGCAAAGATGACGGAAAAGATGAGAACGGTGTGCGTCGGTCGATATCTGGTCGACGTGCCGCTCCAGGCGGAAGTCAGTATGTCGCAGGAAAGAATCGATGGATTCGCGATCGAAACGCTGGAAGAGAGCGAAGCGCAGTTTCGCGAGCGTATTTCGACGCGCGAAGCCGAGATCGACGCGCTGGGGGCTGAAGCCGGGCCAAAAGGGCCGAGTGGAATTGTCGAAGCGCGCGATTTGCGGATTCCGGGAATGGTCGGCCGTACCTTTGTGTTCGGGCGGACGCGTACCCATGGTTTCGAGAAGGGACGCCGGGTGGAAACCGAGTGGGTATCGGTGGAAAGTCATGCGCATACGAATGGGCTGAGCGTCTCCTTATCCGCAAAGTATGTCGAAGAGGAAGATGCAAGAGCCGCCGAAGCTTTACTGGCAAAGATGCGCTTGCGTGCCGAAAACGAGGTGCCCACCGTGCCGGGCTTTTGCATTCCACATGCGGTATTTGCCGAGCCCCTGCCGGCACATAAGACCGAACACATTGCAATGCATATCGGCTTGCCAGGCCATCCAGACCTGGCGATGACTCTCGTCAGCATGCCAGGCGGCGGATCGGACACGAACCTCGTGGCGCGGGCCTCTCAAACCGAGGCAAAAATGAGTCCTGACGCGCTTTTACGAATTACGAAGCTGCGTGAGGGTAAGCGCATTATCAATAGTATGAACGGAGAAGAAGTCTTGATCCGGGCCCGTGAGTTTAACTTCACGACCACCTATGGCTTCAGCTGGGAGACCGCCGGCGTTGACGACGATCCGCTCCAGCCTTACCTGGCGCTGGAGCTACAGACCGGAATCAGCGAGCGCTCCGGCGGCAAGCCGACCGACACCAGTCTTCATGAAGATGCATTACTGGCCTTATGGGACAGCATCGCTTCGAGCATACGCTTTCGTAAGAATAATCCACCGTCTTCAGGTCCCGGCCACGATTCGGGACCCTCTGGGCCAAAGCTTGGCGCAATGGCCGACGCCGGCGACATCTGTCCGCAATCCGGCTGGTGGCGCTGCAATGGCGGTGGAGAAGGGATGAGCGTGCACGGCGGCGCAGTCCAGTACATTCGCCAGGGCGAGCGTATGCCGCAAGCATTATTGCTGCCCCGGCAGACAATCTGGCAAAAGCTCAAACGCATCCAGCCAAGTATCGAAAGTCCGCAGCCCACCGCCTGGACTCTTGTCGACAAGCGCATGCGTCCGCGTACCGCGATCACTGTGGCCTTGGCGCCTGCCGTTATGCCGGCCGATGACCCGGATTCGGCTACGGTGGATGGACCTCGCGCGCATCTCGGAAGCTACGTACGTACCGGCGATGTCTGCCCCGCGAGCGGATGGTGGCGGTGCGAGGAGGCCCACGCGCTCGACGGAACGCGCTGGTTTGGCCGCGGCAGCCTGATGCCGGCGGCGACCTTCCAGGTGCCTGCCGGGGTGTTTGCCAAGTCGGCCGGTCCTGAAGTGATCCAGCGGCGGAGTATGTGGCAGTTGGTGCGGCACGCCGAAGCCGCGGTGGCCGCACGGGGCTCTCCACAGGTATCCGAAGGATTGCCGGCCAGTGAACCTCCGGCATTGGCATGATTGTCATCGCAGCGGTACGGTTTTAGAGGCTGCTTATGAATTATTCAAACAAGAATAGATGGCTGTACCTGATCGCTTTGCTTGTCTTGCTCGCTTGTGCAGGAGGCTGGGCAGCCACTCAGGCTCGAAGCATGCGTGATCGATCAGAGGTGGCACGCATGACTGCAAAGAAGAAGACGCTGTGTGTCGGACGTTATCTGGTGGATGTGCCGGCCGAAGCGGATGTAAGCTTTTCGGGCAGCATGCTGGACGGTTTCGACATCGTCGCAAACAAAGAGAGCGAATCGGCATTCCGTCAGCGGATAGGTGAGCGGGAAGCCGAGATTGCAGCCCGTCGAGCAGGCGCGAACGCCGACTCCGAAGGGGGCATGGAGACAGCACGCGATTTAAGCATTCCCGGTATGGTAGGACGGACGTTCATTTATGGGCGTAGCCGAGGCTACTTGATGGAAGGCGAGCGCCGTGTCGACCTTGAGTGGGTGTCGGTTGAGGCGCACGCACACATGAATGGCATGAGCTTTTCCCTGGTCGCCGAATTTGCCGAGCAGGCTAGCGCTGGGGAGGGGGAAGTACTGCTCGCTCATCTACGTCTCCGCGACGATGATGAAGTGCCGATTGCAGCCGGGTTCTGCGTTCCCGGTGCACTTTTCGTCGATCCGCTGCCGGCCCACAAAAACGAGCATGTTGTCATGAATCTTGGTCTGACTGGGCATCCGGATTTGAGTTTTAAACTCACCAGTATGGGCGGCACTCTCCCTGGGCCGGGTTTACTCGCCCGCGCTGCTCGGGCAGACGCAACGATGCGCGCAGAAGATCGATTCCTCATGTCGAAACTCCGTGAAGGCAAGCGCAGTATCGGCGGTATCGACGGCGAGGAACTACTGTTACGTGCTCGCGAATTCAATCTCACGACCACGTACGGCTTCAATTGGGAAGCGCCTGGTGCTGTCGGCGATCCTAAGCTTCCGCTTTTGTCGATGGAACTCAGAACCGGCATTAGCGAACGGTCGGGAGGCAAACCTGTCGACAGCAGCCTACACGAAGATGCTTTGTTAGCCCTCTGGGACAGCATCGCATCAAGCATCCGCCCAAGAAACGTCACCACTACGCCTCCGCTGGCTACGGGAGCAGACCACCTAGCCCGCCTCGCGCAGCACCAGCCCGCGCACTGAACCCCACCCAATGCGCTGCGCCATCCTCGGCTTCACCACCGGCGTTCTCGCACTACAGTCCTCGTCATCGCTGCCGTCCAGCGTAAGCATGCTCGCCTGCACAGCATGCGCAATCGCCTGCATCCTGCTGGCGGTCCGTCTCAAACAACCCTGGCACATACCGTTTCCCACCATCGCCGGCATCCTGCTCGGCTACACCTGGGCCGCGCTGCTGGCCCACCACGCACTCGCATCCCAGCTCGCCCCGCAAGACGAAGGCCGCGACCTTACAGTCGTCGGCATCGTCGACAGCCTCCCGTACCGCTTCGAGCAGGGCCTGCGCTTCAACCTCCTGGTCGAGCGCACCGAAACAAACGGAACCACCGTCCCGCCGAGGATCGCGCTGTCCTGGTACGCCGACCGCCGCGGCGCCGGCGATGCAGGCCTGCCCGACAAGCTGATGCCCGGCGAGCGCTGGCGCCTGACCGTGCGTCTGCAACGCCCACACGGCAACGCCAACCCGGGAGGTTTCGACTACGAGGCATGGCTACTCGAGCAGGGCGTGCGCGCTACCGGCTACGTGCGGGTCGACGATGCCAACACCCAACTCGACGCTTTCGTACCGCGCTTCGGGACGCTGGTCGAACGCAGCCGCGCCATCCTGCGCGACCGTATCCAGGCCGCGCTGCCAGACAAGCCCTATGCCGGCGTCATCGTCGCACTGGTGATCGGCGACCAGCGCGGCATCGACCAGGCCGACTGGCAGGTGTTCACCCGCACCGGCATCGGCCACCTGATCTCGATCTCGGGCCTGCACATCACGATGATCGCCGGGCTGGCGGCGCTGGCGATGTCCAGCCTGTGGCGGCGCTCCTTCTTCACCGACGCCCACTTGCCGCTGCGGCTGCCGGCGCAGAAGGTCGCGGCGCTGACCGGCGCGCTGGTGGCGCTGCTGTACGTGCTGCTGGCCGGCTTCGGCGTGCCCGCCCAGCGCACGCTTTACATGCTGTCGGTGGTCGCGCTGGCGCTGTGGCTGGGCAGGCTGTCCAGCATCACGCACGTGCTGTGCCTGGCGCTTGGCGTGGTGGTGGTGCTCGACCCGTGGGCCGTGCTGTGGCCGGGCTTCTGGCTGTCCTTCGGGGCGGTGGCCGTGATCCTGTTCGGCGGCCACGGGCGGATCGCCGTACGCGAAACTGGCGTCAGGGCGAACCTGCAGAGTGCCGGCCGCACGCAATGGTCGGTGACGCTTGGGCTGGTGCCCTTGACGATGCTGCTGTTCGGCCAAGTGTCGCTGGTTAGTCCGCTGGCGAATGCGGTGGCGATTCCGCTGGTGAGCTTCATCGTCACGCCGCTGGCGCTGCTGGGCAGCCTGGTACCGGACCCTTTGTGCGGATGGCTGCTGACTGCGGCGCATGCCGCGGTCGCCGGGCTCGCCGTGGTGCTCGGCCACCTTTCGGTCCTGCCGGCCGCGGTCTGGCGCGCACCGGCGCCGCAAGCCTGGGTCTTCCTGCTGGCCCTCGGCGGCACGCTGTGGATGCTGATGCCGCGCGGCTGGCCGCATCGCTGGGCGGGTTTGGCGGCATGGCTGCCGCTGCTCCTGCAGGCGCCCGAACATCCAGAGCCGGGGCGTTTTCGTGTCGTCGCCTTCGACGTGGGGCAGGGTATGGCGCTGCTGGTCGAAACCGCCGGCCACCGCCTGCTCTACGATACCGGTCCGGGTTACGCGCCCGGCGCGGATGCGGGCAGCCGCGTGCTGCTGCCTTACTTGCGCATGCGCGGCATCGGCGAACTGGATGGCATGGTCGTGAGCCACAGCGACACCGACCATACCGGCGGCGCCCTGGCTGTGCTGGGAGAGATCAAGACAAGCTCGGTGGCATCGTCGCTGCCCGCAGGCCACCCGATCGCGCATGCCGCATCAAAACACCTGCATTGCGCCGCGGGCCAGCGTTGGGAATGGGATGGCGTGCGCTTCGAGATGCTGCATCCGGCTGCCGCCAGCTACGCGGACGCGACGCTGAAACCGAACGCACGCAGCTGCACGCTGCGGATCACCAACGGCCGTACGGCGATCCTGCTGGCGGGCGACATCGAAGCGGCGCAGGAAGCAGCCCTGGTGGCGTCGAGCGCGGACGGCCTGCGCGCCGACGTGCTGTTGGCGCCGCATCATGGCAGCGGCACCTCTTCGACCGCAGCCTTCCTGGCGGCCGTGCATCCCAGCGTCGGCGTGTTCCAGGTCGGGTACCGGAACCGCTACAAGCATCCGAAAAAAGAAGTTTATGAGCGGTACGGACAACTCGGCGTGGATCGTCTGCGTACCGACCAGCTGGGCGCACTGACCCTGGAGTTCAACCGCAGCGTCGAAACGCAGGCATACAGACGGCAGCACGCCCGCTACTGGACCACGCCCGCGCAGTAAAACAGATTCAGTCTTCGCGCGGCAGCGTAATCGTCACCCGCAGTCCGCCATCCGCGCGGTTCGCCGCCGTGATCCGGCCGCCATGCGTCTCGACCACGCGCTTGGCGATCGCCAGACCCAGGCCGTGACCGTCGACGTTGTTCTGCGTCGGGTTCGAGCGGAAGAAGGGTTCGAAGATCTCGCCCAGGTGTTCGTCGAGGATGCCGGGCCCGCGGTCCAGCACTTCGATGTGGACCAGGCCGGGTTCCGGGTGCAGGGCCACGTCCACCGCGCCATCCAGCCCGCCGTGCTTGACGGCGTTGCGCACGATGTTCTCGACCGCGCTCCACAGCAGGTCGGGCACGCCGCGCACCGTCACCGGGACCGGGGCGTCGACCTCGATGCGGGCGCCGGCTTCGAAGCGGGCGTCGTCGGCGATCTGGTCGACCATCTCGACCAGATCGACCGGCTCCATTGCCAGCGGGGTGCTGGCCGCTTCCAGGCGCGACAGGGTCAGCAGCTCGCCGACCAGGCGGTCCATGCGCACGCTCTCGCGTTCGATGCGCTCCAGCGAAGCCTGGATCTTGTCGGGCTGCTGGTGCGCCAGGCCGATCGCCGCCTGCAGGCGCGCCAGCGGCGAGCGCAGTTCGTGCGAGACGTCGTGCAGCAGGCGGCGCTGGCCTTCCATCAGCGTGCGCAGCTGGGCGCTCATGCGGTCGAAATCATGGCCCAGTTCTGCCAGCTCGTCGCCGGCGACTGCTTTCCTGGCCTCGCCGAACTTGGGTGCGAGGTCGCCGGCGGCAGCGGCTTCGAAGGCGCCGCGCAGCGCGCGGATGGGACGCGAAAAATACCAGGCGAGGAGAGCGGCGAACAGGAAGCTGGCCAGGGTCGCGGCGACGATCGGCAGCGAGCGGCCGACGTGGCGCCCGAACTCCGGCGGCAGGCCGAACCAGCTCCAGCCGCCACCCGGGCCGCCAGGGCCGGGGCCTATGCCGGGCCCGTGTCCGGGGCCGAAGCCCGAAGCCGGTGCTGTCTGCGAGCCAGCGCTGACGCCCTTGCCGCCGTCCGAAAATCCCGGCCTCGGTCCGTCGCCGCCCTGGTGTGGGAAGGGCGTGCGCGAGGCGAAGGCGAGATAGTGCCGCCCATCCGGCGCAGTCAGGCGCGCGACCGCGTGGGTCTGGGTGCCGGCTTCGAGATTGCGTTCGACTTCGCCGCGCAGTTTGGCGGGAACCGTGCGGCCGAGCAGTTCGCGGCCCTGGTCGTCCAGCACGTACAGGCGCATGCGCCGCGTGTTCGTTGCCAGGTCGCGCAGGGCGTCGACGCCGCCGTGGCGCAGCGTTGCGGCCGCCGCGTCGAGCATGATCATCGCCGGCGGACCGAGGTCCAGCATGGGTTCGGTGTTGCGCTGGCGCGCCTGGTCGCGCAGCCAGATGGTGCCGCCGATGCCGATCGTCGCCGCCACCTGCGCGAGCAGGATCGACAGGAAGAACTTCCAAAACAGCCGGCCCATCGCTACTCGCGGATCAGCTGGTAGCCGAGACGGTAGACGGTCTGCAGGCAGGAGCGGCCGTCCGACAGCGTGCCGAGCTTGTGGCGCAGGCTGCTCAGGTGGACGTCGATGTTGCGGTCGAAGCGGGCCAGCGGGCGGCCCAGTCCCTGTTCCGACAGGTCGTTTTTGCTGACCGGACGGCCGGCGTTGCGGGCCAGGACTTCGAGCAGGTTGAATTCGGTGCTGGTCAGTTCCAGCGCGTTGCCGTCCCAGGTGGCGCGGCGCTGCTCCGGCAGCATGGTGAGTTTACCGACCGTGAGCGTGATGCCGGGGCCGTCGCTGTTAGTGCCTTGCGTGCGGCGCAGGATGGCGCGCACGCGGGCCGTCATCTCGCGCGGGGTGCAGGGCTTGGTCACGTAGTCGTCGGCGCCCAGCTCGAGACCGAGGATGCGGTCGGCGTCGTCGCCGCGGCCGGTCAGCATCAGCACCGGGATACGGCTGGCGGCACGGATGCGGCGCAGGGTCTCGATGCCGTTCATACGGGGCATCATCACGTCCAGGATGGCGATGGCGTACTGGCCGCTGAGCGCTTCGCGTGCGCCGGTCTCGCCATCGTGGGCGCAGGCCACGCGGAAGCCTTCCTGTTCCAGGTATTCGGAGAACATCCCGGTCAGTTCGGTATCGTCGTCGATCAGCAGCACTTGTGTCATGTTCGCATCTTAGCAAAGCGGGATGGACGGCGGCTCGTCTTTACCCGTTTTTACACCGGCCTAACACCGCTTAACAGGGGCGCACCAGACAATGCGGCATCCCAACCACACAAGGATGCAGAACATGAAACCGATGTGCACATCGATGGCGGCCGCACTGCTCGCGGCCTGCTGTGCAGCTGCTTACGCCGGCGACCAGGGCCCACAGGACGATCCCGGTATGCGTGACCCGGGCATGCACGGACCCGGCATGCACGGCCCGGAAGGACGCGGCCCAGAAAGGCGCGGCCCCGGCTTCGGCCACTTTGCCCGGGAACTGCAGCTGAGCGAAGCCCAGCAGGACAAGCTGTTCGCGATCGAGCACGCGGCCGCGCCCCAGCGCCGCCAGCAGGAAAAGGCGATCCGCCATGCGCACGAGGCCCTGCGTGCGCTGCGCGACGCGGCGCAGTTCGACGAGGCCAGGGCCAACGCCGCCTCGCGCGATCTCGGTCAGGCCGTCGCGGCGGAAGCGCTGCTCGACGCGCGCCTGCATGCCCAGAGGTTGGCGGTGCTCACGCCGGAACAGCGCGAACAGCTGCGCCAGCGCCGCCCGCAGCCCCCGCAGGATCGTCCGTAAGCAAAACAGGAGCACATCATGGATCACCTTCACGAAGGCCTCGCCGCCGACCTCGAACGCCTGCTGGAGACCGCGACCAGTCGCCGCCAGTCGCTGCGCTGGCTCCTGAGCGGCATGGCGGCCCTGCCGCTGGCCGGCTGCGGTGGCGGCGGCAGCGTCGGCAGCGTGGGCGCCGGCGCCGCCGGCAGCAGCACGGGCAGCACCAGCAGCTCCGGCAGCAGCGGCAGCACGAGCGCCAGCTGCGCAGTCATCCCCGAGGAAACCGGCGGCCCGTATCCCGGCGATGGCACCAACAGCAACGGCAGCGGCGTTGCCAATGCGCTGACACTGGCGGGCATTGTGCGCAGCGATATCCGCACCAGTGTCGCGCCGGGCAGCGCCACCGCGCAGGGCATCCCGCTGACGATCAAGCTGCAACTGGTGAACGTGAGCGCGAGCTGCGCCTCAATCGCCGGCGCCGCCGTCTACCTGTGGCACTGCGACCGCGACGGCAACTACTCGATGTACGCCAGCGGCCTGACGAAAGAGAACTACCTGCGCGGCGTGCAGGAGGCGGACGCGAACGGCATCGTCAGTTTCACGACCATCTTTCCAGGCTGCTATGCGGGGCGGATGCCGCACGTGCACTTCGAGGTCTTTCCGACGCTGGCGAAGGCGGCCAGCGCGGCCGGCCGCATCAAGACTTCGCAGTTCACCTTCCCGATGGCGACGCTGAACGAGGTCTATGCGAACAGCAGCTACGCCACCAGCTCGCGCAACCTGGCGTCGATCAGCTACGCCACCGACAACGTGTTCAGCGACGGCACTTCACTGCAGATGGGCGCCGTGAGCGGCAACGCGAGCACCGGCTACACCGTGACTTTGGTAGTAGGGGTTTCACTCTAAAGCTGGCTGGTCTGCATGGCAAAGCCCTTACAATGGGCCCCATGAACAAGCCTCTGCTGCATTTCACGCACGGGAACAGCTATCCGTCGGGCGCCTACGGGCGCCTGCTCGAAGAGCTGGGCCGCGACTTCGACGTCCGCACCACCGACATGCTCGGTCACGATCCGCGCTTCCCGGTCGACGACAACTGGCATGCCCTGATCGACGAACTGATCGCCCAGCTCGAATGCTACGAAGAGCCGGCTATCCTGGTCGGGCATTCGCTGGGCGGTGCGATCGGCATGCTGGCGGCCTGGCGTCGCCCGGACCTGGCGCGCTGTGTGGTGATGCTCGATTCGCCGGTGGTCGCAGGCTGGCGTGCCCACGTCTGGCGTCTGGCGAAGGCGCTGGGCCTGGGCCGCAAGCTGTCGCCGGGCGGCGTGGCGCAGCGCCGCCGCAACGTCTGGCCTTCGCGTGACGCCGCCTACCAGCACTTCATCGCGAAACCGATTTTCCAGGCCTGGGCGCCGGGCGCGCTGGACGATTACCTGGATCATGGCCTGGCCCCGCACCCGCAAGGCGTGCAGCTGCGTTTCGACCGCGACGTCGAAGCCAGCATCTACGCCAGCCTGCCGCACGACATGGGGCCGCTGCTGAAGAAGCCGTATCCGCTGCCGATCGGCTTCGTCGCCGGCACCGATTCGCAGGAGCTGCGCCAGGCCGGCATGGCTTCGACACGCAAACTGGTCGGCGAGAATCTGGTCATGATCGAAGGCACCCACCTGTACCCGATGGAGTCGCCCCAGCTCACCGCGCAGCTGACGCGCGAGATGATCTACCGCCTGTTGCCGCAACTCGCCGCAGGTGACCGCCGCCAGGCTTTCGCGTAGAATCCCCGGTTAATATTTTTTCACCGGGAAGCCCTGCGATGAGCATTAAAAGCGACAAATGGATCCGCCGGATGGCGGAAGAACACGGCATGATCGAGCCTTTCTCGCCCAAACAGGTGCGTGAAGACGAAGGCCGCAAGATCATCTCCTGGGGTACCTCGTCCTACGGCTACGACATCCGCTGCGCCGACGAATTCAAGGTTTTCACGAACATCAACAGCACCATCGTCGACCCGAAGAACTTCGATTCGAACTCCTTCGTCGACGTGAAAAGCGACGTCTGCATCATCCCGCCAAACTCCTTCGCACTGGCCCGCACCATCGAGTATTTCCGCATCCCGCGCAACGTGCTGACGGTCTGCCTGGGCAAGTCGACCTACGCGCGCTGCGGCATCATCGTCAACGTGACGCCCTTCGAGCCGGAGTGGGAAGGTTATGTGACGCTGGAGTTCTCGAACACCACGCCGCTGCCGGCCAAGATCTATGCCGGCGAGGGCTGCGCGCAGGTGCTGTTCTTCGAGAGCGATGAGGTGTGCGAGACTTCGTACAAGGACCGTGGCGGCAAGTACCAGGGTCAGCATGGGGTGACTTTGCCGAAGACCTGATACGGTTTTCGGTGCCTGGTTCGCCAGGATGTATCAAATAAGAAGGGAGGCTGCGGCCTCCCTTTTTTGCGCCGGCTTAGTGGTCGCCCTCGAAACCCTCGAGATCCTTGATGCGTTGTTCCGCGTGTTGCCGCATGCAGCCGATGTACATGACGGTGCGGATGGTGCCGCCAGCCCAGTTTTCGTACACGGCGTCGCAGTCGGCTTCGCGGAACTTGACCCAGGCGCGCTGGGCAAGCACCAGTTTGTCCTTCGCCGCAGCCGAATCCTTATTGGTCTCGAGCGACTTGATGACGCGCCGGTAAACCTGGTTCAGTTTCGATTCCACCGCCTTCTGCTCGGCCGCGGCGCATTCGTTGATCTCTGGGGTACTCATGGCGTTCTTGCAGTCGAGCGCCAGGGCGGGTGCGCAGGCCGTGGCCAGCGCGAACAGGAACAGTGTACGTCGCATGGGTTGAGACCCTTTCGTCGGGTTGAAAAAAAGCCCGGATCGCTCCGGGCTTCTACACAGGCAAAGCCGAGTATCAGTCCTGCTTCACGCAGTCCACGAAGTAGCCCAGCTTCCCATCCACCTCACGCTTCACCAGCCCGTGCACATCGGTCTCGAAGCCCGGGAAGCGCTCGTTGAAGTCGCGCGCGAAGCGCAGGTAGTCGACGATGGTCTTGTTGAAGCGCTCGCCCGGGATCAGCAGCGGGATGCCCGGCGGGTAAGGCGTCAGCAGGATCGCCGTGATGCGGCCTTCCAGCTCTTCGATCGACACGCGCTCGATCTCGCGGTGCGCCATCTTGGCGAAGGCGTCCGACGGCTTCATCGCCGGGATCATGTCCGACAAATACATCTCGGTGGTCAGGCGTGCGACGTCGCGCGACTTGTAGAAGTCGTGGATGGTCTGGCACAGGTCGCGCAGGCCCCAGGATTCGTAGCGCGGGTTGGCCGCGCAGAATTCCGGCATGATGCGCCACATCGGCTGGTTGCGGTCGTAGTCGTCCTTGAACTGCTGCAGGGCGGTGACCAGCGTGTTCCAGCGGCCCTTGGTGATGCCGATCGTGAACAGGATGAAGAAGGAGTACAGGCCGCACTTCTCGATGATCACGCCGTGCTCGGCCAGGTACTTGGTCACGATCGAGGCCGGGATGCCGGAATCGTCGAAGGTGCCGTCCAGCGCCAGGCCCGGGGTCACGACGGTCGCCTTGATCGGGTCCAGCATGTTGAAGCCTTCGGCCAGCCTGCCGAAGCCGTGCCAGGTGTGGTCGGCGTGGATCATCCAGTCTTCCTGGGTGCCGATGCCTTCTTCGCTGGTGACCTGCGGGCCCCAGACCTTGAACCACCAGTCGTCGCCGATCTCTTCGTCGACCTTCTGCATCGCGCGGCGGAAGTCGAGCGACTCGTAGATCGACTCTTCGACCAGGGCGGTGCCGCCCGGCGCTTCCATCATCGCGGCCGCGACGTCGCACGAGGCGATGATCGAGTACTGCGGCGAGGTCGAGGTGTGCATCAGGTAGGCCTCGTTGAAGGCGTCCTGGTCCAGCTTGACGGTTTCCGATTCGCGCACCAGCACCTGCGAGGCCTGCGACAGGCCGGCC